>Ga0316206_1001091_pt1 | contig 27235 bp, 23 predicted proteins | sample 6monthpyrite_MG_FD_204942 | JGI IMG/M metagenome (GOLD analysis project Ga0316206, IMG submission 204942) | Microbial mat bacterial communities from mineral coupon in-situ incubated in ocean water Damariscotta River, Maine, United States -... | ecosystem: Environmental > Aquatic > Marine >... | reverse complement strand
TGGGTCGGGAGCAGACGCACAACTGTTAAACTTTTACAAATGCCTGTCCCATTTTAATGGCTGTCTCTGGCGTAAAGGATGAGTCGAATTGAATATCGTTGTTCGCGAATAGACAGATCACCGTGGAGCCCATATTAAAGCGCCCCATCTCTTCACCTTTAGATAATTTAATATCCTGATGGTCTTTATAGACCCAGCGATGCACAGGTTGACGATGCGGCGGTGTAATAACACCCTGCCAGATTGTTTCTATACAACCTACATTGATAGCACCAACCAGCACCAACGCCATCGGACCAAGCGCGGTATCAAAAACAGTAACAACCCGCTCGTTACGTGCAAACAGACCAGGAATACAACGCACCGTTTGTGGATTCACGCTAAACAAACGTCCGGGTACATACACCATGTGCTGTAGCGTGCCATCAATAGGCATATGGATACGATGATAGTCTCTTGGAGAAAGATACAAGGTCGCAAACTTTCCTGACTGAAATTGTTCTGCGATATCGTCATAACCGCCCAACAAGGCCTTCGCTGAGTAGTCATGGCCTTTGGCCTGAAAAATGGTGCTATCGGTTATGTCTCCGACCTGACTCACGGCACCATCAACCGGACAACAAAGTACGTTATCCCCCTCAGCAATCGGACGTGCATCCGCTTTTATTGCACGGGTAAAAAATTCATTAAAACAGGCATAGTGATTAATATCCGCTTGCTGCACTTCATCCATGTTCACGTTGTACTGTTTAATAACCCAAGACATGAGCATATTCTTAAACCATTTTATCTTAACCCGGGTTGCAAATAGGACAATCCGAGAAATCAGATGATGCGGAAGAATGTATTGCGGCAAAGCAAACAGATAATCGCCCCATGATGCACTAGGGCTGGCGGACTTGTTTTCGTTTTCCATAATAGATTAATGGTGGTGATGAGAGTGATCTTCAATGACCGCCTCTTTTATTTCTGCCATAACGGTGAAGGTGTTTTTGTTAGTTGAAAAATTTAAGGTTATTTTGTCTCCGCGTTTCATTCCATGTTTTGCATTAATCAACATTAAGTGCAAACCTCCCGGCTGAAATATAATTTCATCATTGGCCGCTATACCAACTGCATCCTGTTTTTGCATATGCGACATGCCGTTTTTTTCGATAGTCAGGTGCATCTCAACTTTTTCAAAATCAGGTGACGTTACCTTGTTAATATCTATCGCTGTTGCTGTTAGGTTTTTAATTTTTACATAACCCGCCATGACCTTAACAACGGGAGGTGCTTCAGGAATCCAGGCATCATTAAACTGGAGAGTATCTTCGGCATGGACTGAGAATGTTATGGCGACAGCACCAACGACCATTAATATTTTGTTCATTAACATAATTATTTGCCCTGATGGTATTTACGAATCGCAGTGAACGTTTTCACTATCTCATCGACTTGAAGTGGTGGTGAAAAGACGGCCCTGAATTTCCCCTGAGGATCGATCAAGACAATCTGCGCACTGTGGTTAACGGTGTAATCATTTTTATTTTCGTTCTCAGTCTCACCGTCTTCATATCCATAGAGGGCGCCAACCTGAGTCGTCAGAATATCCAGAAATTTATGCTCCGCCGTTACGCCGAGGAAATCAGGATGATAAAACGTGGTATAGGGTTTCAGTATCTCAGGTGTATCGCGATCCGGGTCAACAGAAACAAACAGTAATTGTGGTTCAGGTGCCTGCCTGGCTGAGTCTGGCAACCGTGCCCAGACCGCTTTCATCACTAGCAGTGTGGTCGGGCAAACATCGGGGCAGTGTGTGAAGCCAAAAAATAAAAAGCTCCACTTACCTTTAAAACGTTCTTCAGTAAACGGCTGCTTGTTATGGTCCGTCAACCGTATCCCCGCTAGTGGCCTGCCTTTGGGGATGTAAACCGCGGCAATTTCCTTAGGCAAGGACTGTTCCGAGATGATGCCAGCCTGCCCTTGCGAGGATGACGGCATAAAGTGCGGTTTGAGATAAATCCAGAACAGGGCGCCCAGCACCATAGCCGTAACGCCGATAGCAATGATGATAACCGTAGGGTTTGTTGCGCTGGATTGTTTGTTAGGTTCGGGACTCATAAGGCGAGTGAGTATAACGACTTTGCGCCAGATTCGCCTCTTTCTGCATACTCGCCAGCAGAGCTTTTCAAAGCCATTTTGCGTTGCAATCCCTTTATAAATCAGCTATGTTTTAACAATACTTAAAGGGGAACATCAATGTCTAACGTTAGCTTACTGATTTCAAAGGAAAAAAGGCCTACATGGACTCCAGAGCTGGAACCCCTCGAATCTATAGAATCGCTGGCTGACATGCTAACCGAGATACCTCTACTAGGATTTGTACAGGCTGGGGAGCCTGTCGACATCTGCGAACAGCAGGAATCAGTGCGCGTCCCTGCCACCATGGTGCATAAAAACACCTATGCCCTGCGCGTTCGCGGCCATTCTATGATTGACGACAACATCGAAGATGGTGACGTCATCGTCATCGAAAAGCGTGAATATGCCCACAACGGCCAAACCGTTGTCGCCATGATTAATGGTGAGAATGTCACCCTGAAAAAGTTTTACGTTGAGAGTGACGGCATCCGCCTGCAACCCGCCAACCCTGACATGCAACCTATTATCCTGAAGAACGAAGAAGTCCAGATTCTCGGCATCGTCACCGGGGTTATCAGAACCCCCGAATAATTATCCGCCTGAGCTATTTTTACCGGGCGCGGAGTTACACCATGACCATATACATCATGACCTCAACAGTATGACAATCGAAGAACCCCGATTTCTGGTTGATGTCTCACTACAACGACTGGGGCGCTGGTTAAGGGCAGCAGGTTACAACACCGAATTCGCTCAGGAATCCGACTCTGAGTATTACCGACTCCGACAGGCCATCAATGAAGGTCGATTACTAATAACCCGCGATCCAAAACTAACCGAACTGCGTCGCGCGGCGGGCACGGTTATTCTTCTAGAGTGTGACAATCTGGAAGACTGCGCCGAAGAACTCTGCGCGCATATCAGTATCGACTGGGAACACAATCCCTTTACGCGCTGCACTGCCTGTAATACTGAACTTGCTGCATCAAACGAACAAAATCAGTACTGCCCCGGTTGCAAACAGATTCTTTGGGATGGAACACATTTAACCCGTATGCGTAATCACCTTGATAACTGGCATCGCAAATACACCCGCTAAAAATTAAATATCCTAGAATTAAATATCCTAGAATTAAATATCCTAGAATTAAATATCCTAGAATTAAATATCCTAGAATTATGTATCTTAGATAGCAAAGCTAATCACGTCATTGATATTTTGTTTACCAGTGGCAAGCATCACTAAGCGATCGAAACCTATAGCAACCCCACTACAATCCGGTAAACCTGCTTCAAGTGCTGACAGGAAATCTTGATCGAGTTCTATTTCAGTCAAACCCATTTCTACTCGCTGTTTGTTGTCGTAGAGCATTCTGTTTCGTTGTTCAGCTACATCGGCTAATTCATAAAAACCATTCGCCAATTCAAGTCCACCAGCAAAGACTTCAAACCGTTCTGCAACACGAGGATCGTTTTTATTTAATCTTGCTAACGATGCCTGCTCTGCTGGATAGTGTGTTACAAACGTTAGTCGATCAGGCGAAAAAGTGGGTTCAACAAAGTGACTCATGATCAGATCTAGATATGACTGCCGATCATCCAGTGAAGGAACATCCATGTCCGAATGTTGTTTAACCGCAAACATTAGTTCATCTATTGTTGCAGTTAAAGGGTTGAGGGATATGATTTTCTCAAAGGCCTGCGCATAAGTCATCGTTACAGACGGCTGAACTAATTTGTCGTCGAACAGCACAACCAACAACTGCTCAACTTCCTGCATGAGCTTTTCCAGATCAAAGCCGAGTCGATACCATTCAAGCATGGTAAATTCAGGTTGATGACGAGAACCTTTCTCTCCCGCTCGAAATACTTTACCTAGTGAAAAAATATCACCACTGCCCGCCGCAAGCAGACGTTTCATCGCGAATTCAGGTGAAGTTATTAAATAATAATTTGAGTTATCTGTTTCGCTATTAACATCAAATTGATCAAGATGGACTTCTGTGCTGCCCGTCGATGTCAGTATCGGCGTTTCAACTTCAAGCACATCGCGTGCATAAAAAAAAGAACGCGTCTGTTGCAACAAACGCGCTCTTTGTTTCAGGGTTTCCAGATCAGCGGTGGGTCGCCAGTCTGAATGATTGTTATTCTTTAGCACGGCCCAGGTATTCACCGGTGCGAGTATCAACCTTGATCAGCTCTCCTTCTTCAAGGAACAACGGCACCTTGATCACCGCGCCTGACTCGCATGTCGCAGGCTTGGTTCCACCGCTGGCGGTATCACCGCGTAAACCCGGATCGGTCTCGCTGATCTTTAACACCACATGATTAGGAGGCGTAATCGCAATCGGCACATCGTTCCAGAGGGTCACGACGCACATATCCTGCTCCTTGAGCCACTGCATATTGTCACCAACCGCATTTTCGTCCGCACCTATCTGCTCATACGTCTCGGGGTGCATGAAATACCAGGCTTCCGTATCTTTATAGAGATACTGCATGTCGGTATCAATGACGTCAGCAGCTTCAACAGACTCACCTGACTTATAGGTCTTCTCAAGCACTCGTCCCGTTTTCAGGTTACGAATCTTCACCCGGTTAAAGGCTTGCCCCTTGCCTGGTTTAACAAATTCATTTTCAATAATGCTGCAGGGATCACCATCGATCATGATTTTCAGTCCGCCCCGAAATTCATTTGTGCTATAGCTTGCCATGTAATACCTTCTCTCAATACCTGGTGGATAATCTGGATGCCTATGATAACGAAAACAGCACCATCATTGCATTGCTTAGATGATATTAAGGATGAAATTCGGGAAGAAAATACTGCCAGAAAGAGCTGGCAGGCCGCCCTCTCCGAGGCCATGCGAGAACCACGCGAACTGCTCGAGCATCTAAATCTGCCACTATCCCTGTTAAATCAAAGCCAGGTGACACCCGGCTTTCCCTTGCGTGTCACCCATAGTTTTGTGCAGCGCATGCAACCTGGCAACTCCCAGGACCCTTTACTGAGGCAAGTTCTCCCTCTGGAAAAGGGAAACATCAATACTGGCTGGGGCAGCCTGGATCCCGTCGGCGACCACAATGCCATGCAAGGCCCCGGCCTGTTGCATAAATATGAGGGCCGAGTGCTACTAGTCAGCACCGCCGCCTGCGCCATCCATTGCCAATACTGTTTTCGCCAGCACTTCCCCTACCAACAGGCCAATCCGCTGGGCACTCAGTGGCCCGCCACCCTCGCCTACCTCAGTTCGAATCATGACATCCATGAGGTCATTTTGAGTGGTGGAGACCCGCTAAGCCTGAGCGATGAGCGTTTGGCCCGGATCGTGGCCCAATTAGGTGAAATCCCCCATCTCAGAACATTGCGGATCCACACCCGGCTCCCCGTTGTGCTACCCCAGCGTATAGTAGCGTCCCTGCTTAATTGGGTAAAAAAATCACGACTCAAGGTCGTTTTTGTCCTGCATATCAATCACCCAAATGAGATCAACCAGGAGCTTACTGATGCCCTGAGCCAACTACAGCTTCCCGGTGTCACCTTGCTCAACCAGGCTGTCCTGCTGAAGGGGGTTAACGACAGCAGCGAAACCCTGGTTGAGCTGAGTCACCGGCTATTCCAAACGGGCATTCTGCCCTATTACCTGCACCAACTGGACCAGGTACGTGGTGCGGCCCATTTTGAGGTCCCTGTTCAAACAGGCCATGAATTGATATCAGCCATGCGAGACAAACTGCCCGGTTATCTGGTCCCAAAATATGTAAAGGAGATTCCCGGAGAGGCCGCTAAGTCCCCGATTTTTGGGTAAAATACCGCTTATCATCCTGAATAAACCGCCGACATATATAAGCGTGGTCGGTTAGAATATGGCAGTAGAAAATAGCGATATCTATCTATTTGCTGAAATACATCAGTAACGAGGAAAAGTACACGTGTCCAAGACCTTGGGGCTCTCCATCCCTGAACTTGTCAAACCTGAAAAGGACCACTTCGATCTACGCCAAAAAAAGGTAGACGAGTGGTTGGACAATCTGCCGCGTGCAAATATCGGAGAGACAGCCCGGCGTGTGTTTGAAACGCTTGCAGAGATCAACCGTTTTAAGTATCCACATCAAAACCGTATGCACTTTCTGGAGGCCTCTCGAGAAACGGTAATGTATGTCACCGACTCAATGAAACGCCACTTTGTCGGTATCAATGCCCCCCTGCCCGCCAAAAATCAGAAGATTGTTGCCGCGACACGCGAAATTCATCATGCCATGGCGATAGGCTATATGATCGCTATCGAGAACTACCTGGGCTCCAGTATATTTTTCTCGGATAACAAACAGCTCGCGACCATGATACAGCGCGCACTTTCATCATTAGGTAAGGTGTTGCTAACCAGCTACCAGACTTACATGCCCTACCCGGCCAATGTCTGGTCTGAAATACATAAACTTTATGGCGCAGCAGAAAGCCACAAACTACTGAGCATGACCATTGTCGATGATCAGAACCTTCATAATGTAAAAACCAGTATTAATTCTGAATACATTCGCATTCTGTTAATGGCCCTGACCTCACCCTATCGTCTACGACATGGCGAGGCAGGTAAGGTCTATTCTGTTCTCGAGCGTTGGAGCGGCAAAAGCAAGCTCAAAACAACTGAAAACATTACCCATTCCGGTTCATTGTTTGCCGTGAACCTTGCTTCTGATGAAGCACCAAAGAACTATTCTCTGCTCGAAGATGGGTGTAAAAGTGAGTTCTGCCGAATACTCGACAGTACATCATTAACCAAGGCCATCAGAAAAGACCTGAAACATGGTTTCAAAACAGGTGAAACAACGATCACTAGTATTGAAATGAATCGTCCCGATCTATCACAGGATCTAATGAAACGCTTGTTAATCGCCTGGTGTGTTATTCCAAAGCGCAACTTTCCAAGAAATGACATTGACGAGCATATCCAGGTAACCCTGGGATTAACTGCAACCCATCAAGTTATCATCAATGGAAGCAGGAAAAATAATCTTGATTCCGGAGACGCATTCGAAAATACGGCGTCCTATGAAGCAAACAGTGTCAGCAACTCAATAGCCGAGGATCAACCCGATGTATGGGATATGATTTATTTTCCTAGTGGTTCGGATGATCTGGAATCGCTGGAAGAACAGTTGCATAAAGATCAGGGCTCTCAAAACAAACAGAAAAAACAACAAAGTGAAACCTGGCTGATCCTGAATGAAAGTGCCAGTGGCTATTGCATAAAATCTATTAGCGAACCACAAGGTCGCGGCCAGGTAGGAGAACTAATCGGTATCCGCCGACAAACCGCCAACTCGAGCTGGAAATGGGGTGTCGGGGTTATCCGCTGGTTACGCACAGAACAAACCAATGGTCTCATGATCGGTGTAGAAATGCTGACACCGGATGCGGCGGCAATAGGACTACGCGCCTTGAGTAACGCAAAACACGACTACCAGCGAACCCTGATGCTGCCTGAACTCAGCGCAGTGAATCAGCCAACGACGTTGATAACGACAGCAGTACCGTACCGGATTGGTCATAAATTAGTCATCAATATTTTGGGTAAAGAGATCCTGGTCAAGCTCAGCAAGCAGGTACAAAACACGGGGCTATTTGCCCAATTCCAGTTTGAAATTATGGAAGAACAGGCGGCGGTACTTAAGGGGGAACACGAAGACGAAAATGCCCCCGATTTTTCGGGTGTCTGGACGTCAATCTAAGCTGGAAAACCTTGCCACCATTCAAGTTACCCCTTCTGACTGCCGATAGTTTATACAATAATTAAAATGCGGCATTAATTGAAAATCATGGCTAAAATAAGCTACTTTCATCTTCCCATAACGGGGGAGCCCCAAGCAGGGAAGTTAAGACGATCGCCAACAGGATGGTTCTGTGAGTAATGACAACATACTAAGACTGCTCACCGTTTTTGATGCCTCGGAAGAAGCCGAGGTATTGATTAATGCGTTACGCAATGCCGGTCATATCGTGCGTGATATTCGCGTCGAAGATGAAGAAGACATGACTACGGCGCTTGAAGATAATCCTGTCGATATTATTCTTTGCAAACTTAAAATGCCGCACTTCAATGCAAAACAGGCGGTTGAGGTTTTGGCGCGCTTTGGCCGAGACATTCCGCTTGTGGTTGTGACCTTGCCTGGAAAAGAAACGACCGCCATGGATACCCTCAAGGCCGGTGCACGTGATGCCCTTAGCGAAGATCAAACCGAACGACTGAAGCATATTGTTAAGCGTGAGGTTGCCGATCTACATGAACGTCGTAACCACCGTCGTTGCGAACAGATGTTACGCGAAACAGAAAAACGTGCCAAAGCCCTCATTGACAGTTCCCGTGACGCCATTGCCTATGTACATGATGGAATGCACATCTATGCAAATACCGCCTACCTTGGCATGTTCGGTTACGAAGACATCGACGATGTCATGGGCATGCCTATCATGGACATGGTGAGTAGCGAAGATCATGTCAAACTAAAAGAATTCCTGCGCGGTTATGCCAAAGGTGAGTCTATGGATAGCCAGCTTACTGTTCACGGCCAACACATGGATAACAAAAAATTCAAGATTAAAATGGAGTTCTCACCTGCCAGTTACGAAGGTGAATCCTGTACCCAGATTATTATCCGCGACGACTCCTCGAGTAAAGAACTTGAGCAAAAGCTCACGGCAATGAGCCAACTTGATCTTCTTACAGGTTTATACAATCGCAATTTCTTTATCGAGCACCTGGATCAGTTTATTTCACGCGCAGTGGAAGGTCAGGCCAAGGGTGCCGTCATTTATATATCACTCGACAAATATCTAGAAACAAGAGAAAAACATGGTATTAGTGCTAGTGATCACATGTTGACCGACACGGCAACCATGCTAAAAGAAAAACTCGCAAACTTTGGTCTGCTGGCTCGCTTTGAAGGCTCAGTCTTCACCCTGCTTGCCCAAAATGCGGATAACAAACAAGTTGAAAAGATATCTAAAGCCATTTGCAAAATCATTTCGGAACATTTTGCGGATATCGGTGATGGCAAAACGGTACAGACAACAGCCAGCATCGGTATCACCCTGCTAAATGAAACCACATCAAACAGCCATGACTGTATTTCACGCGCAGAAAAAGGTTGTTTGATAGCACACAAAGAAGGTGGCAATAACCATCATATCTACAATCCTGCAATTGAAGAGATGGCCGAGCATGAACAAGCAGATGTCTGGACAAACCGAATCAAAATAGCACTGAAAGAAAATAAATTTAAACTCGTATACCAACCCATTGTTAGCTTACATGGTGAGCCTGGTGCACATTACGAGGTACTGCTACGACTCACTGACGAAACAGGTAATGCAATATCCCCTGGTGAATTTATTCCTGCAGCTGAAACAGCAGGGCTTATGAATTTTGTTGATCGCTGGGTTATTGCAAACTCATTCCTTATGCTTTCTAAAACCATAAAAGAAGGTAAAAAAACCCGCCTGTTCATTAAGCTATCCAGTGCCTCACTGACCGATCCAGACTTTTTGCCCTGGATTCGTGATCGAGTTAAATCTCTGAAGCTGGATACTGATAACGTCGTCTTTGAGATAGATGAAGAAACGGCCCTGAACTTCCTCAAACAATCCAAGGTGGTAGTAAGTGGACTAAACGAACTGCACTGCCGTACGACACTGGAAAACTTTGGGCTTGAACAAAACACTTATCAGTCACTTAAACATTTAAAGGTGAACTACATAAAAGTCCATATGAAGCTTATTCATGGGCTTGCACAAAATGTTGAGAATCAGGAAAAGGTAAAGGCGATAGCCGAATATGCGAATGGGCAAAATATCCAGACCATTGCCGCCTTTGTGGAAGAAGCTAATTCGCTTGCTGTACTTTGGCAATGTGCCGTTGACTTTATCCAGGGACATTTCTTGCAGCAGCCAGATTCAAAAATGGACTATGACTTTGAAGATAGCGTCTGAGCCAGTCTGAGCCAGTCCCTGTTATCGATTTTCCTAAAAACCAGCGCGCTAATTAATCTAACAAATGAGAGACAAGGCCATCCGCGAGCTTTGGCTCAAACCAGGTTGATTTTGGCGGCATTACTTTTTCTGCATCAGCAACATCCATCAAGTCAGAAAGTTGTGTCGGATAAAGTGCGAATGCTGCCTGCATTTCGCCACTGTTCACACGTTTTTCCAGTTCGCCCAGACCTCGAATGCCACCGACAAAGTCGATACGCTTATCCCGACGGGGATCATCAATGTTGAGTACAGGTGTTATTAAGTTGTCCTGTAATAGGCTGACATCCAAACGACCAACGGGGTCAGCCGGAATAAGATCCTTTTTGATCGTGAGCCGGTACCACTGGTTGTCCACATACATACCGAAGACATTCACCTTCTCAGGTTTCACCTGTGCAGCACTCTTTTCGACAGTGAATCGTTCTTCGCACTTCTTCAAAAAGTCATCCGTAGACAGTCCATTCAAATCCTTCACAACCCGGTTGTAATCCAGGATTTTCATCTGGTTATCCGGAAACATCACGCTCAGGAAATATTCGTGTGCATCACCTTCGACTTTGCCCTTACGCATCGCCGCCACTCTGGACGCAGAGGCTGAACGGTGGTGACCATCCGCAATGTAAAGACAGTTCATCGCATCGAAGGTCGAAGTCAGTGTATTGATATCCTGCTCGTCGCTAATAATCCAGATAGTATGCTGTACGCCATCATCTGCGGTTAAATTATATAAAGGTGTTTGTTGCATAACCTTGCCAACCACATCATCAACCGTTTTATTCTGTCGATAAGTGAGAAACACCGGCCCGGTTTGCGCGTTCAGGGCATCAATCTGGTTAACACGATCATCTTCCTTATCAGGACGCGTATATTCATGTTTACGAATTCGATTACTGTCGTAATCCTTCACTGAAGCAACCGCCACCAGACCTGCCTGTTGATGACCATTCATATCCAGTCGATATGCGTAATAAACGGGCTTGTCCTCACGGATAAGGATCTGCTCAGAAATCAGCTTTGCCAGACTCTCAGCACCTTTGGCGTAAACACTTTTATCGTGAGGGTCAGTGCCAACAGGTAAATCAATCTCTGGTTTGGAAATGTGTAAAAAGCTATGGGGACGGCCTGCCGCACGCTCACGCGCCTCTTCCGTATTAAGAACATCATAAGGTGGCGCCACAACATCTTCGGCAAATTCAGCTTTGGGACGTAAACCACGGAAAGGGCGAATAAGGGACATGATAACTCCTTCAATTTTTAAGGTGCGCATTTTAAGTGAAAATGCGCCTATGAGCCAATCTCTCGCAAGGCATTGATTCGTTGAGCCAAACTTGGGTGTGTCATACCGCCATCCTGCATATTCTTTGTGACACCATTCATCGCGCCTAAAAGATTCGGATGCTGAAAAAAACTACCATGTAGACATCGCAATGCCTGCAGATATTGCTCTTTACCCACCAATTGTGATGCACTGGCATCGGCCTGGTACTCCCACTGACGACTAAACAGGAGCAGGACAATACTGGTAAAAGGAAAACAAATTAATGACAAAAAACTATTTGCTGTTAGCAGGTTTGTCTTAAACCGGCGAAAACCACTAACAAGACAATACGCAAGAATAATCAGCAAAGCCAGTGGCAAGGTTATAGGTAACATCACACCTTGCATAAAGCTTAAAATACCGGCATGTCCGTTCGCGATGTGACACATCTCATGCGCAAGCACCGCTTCAATCTCCTCTTGCGTTAGTGAGTTAAGCACCTGTTGGTGAAGTAATACGTGGCCATGCCGGGTCAAATCATCCAGCGCGAAGGCATTCAGGCCAGCAGTTCTCAAAATGTGAATCTGAGGTACGGGAAGTGCCAATCGCTGTGCCTGCGAGTTAGCCAACGTCATCAGCCAACCCGGTGCCGATGGCGATTTTTTAAAAATAACCGGGCAATAAAAGCGAATGAACACGCAAAAGACGAAGCCACCCGCTAACAGCGGCATAAAGGCAAACAAGCTACCCTGTATCGGAATATCACTAAAATAAGCCAACAGCCAGGCTATCTGGGCCCACATCGTGAACAAACAGAAAACGAGCATCAAGCCTTGTTGTTTTAGAACCTGGTTCACGAAATTCGCCCCAAAGTTAAATACTTAGCAAAAGTATGCATATGTTTGTGAATTGAGTCATGTTTTTGTCAGTCACATTACGAATGGCCAATATTTGAACGATACCATTATATAGAAAGGGTAATGTGGCTTAGCACCGCGTGGTATTATAGCTGCAAGAAAAAACAGGATTACAGAGAAAGTAGGACCGATTATTGCTTTATGATCGTGTAAGAATCATTACCACCTCAATAGTATGAACATGCCAGAAAAGCCAGACAATCAACTGAACCAGCAAGAACACGCAACGTCGTGGGACCTGCGCATGCTCCCGAACTTACTTAAAAGACTGCAGAATAACCTGGCACAGCTAGCGCCAAAAAAAGTCCCCATCGCCTACAAGTTGGCTATTATTCTAACTCTCATGATTGGCTCAGGGATGGGGCTGTTAGGATTGATGATCGTTTCTAATCAATCCGAACTACTCAGGACACAAATTAATGAGTTTGGCCAGACCATGGTTGATCAACTCGCGGAGTCATCTAAAGAACTGGTGCTCTCAGATGACATTTTGAGCCTGATGGTTCAGGTTAGCGATCTTGGCAAAAATGACAATTTACTTGGTGCGGTAGTGTATTCGCATGACGGTAAGGTACTGGCCAGTTCAGGGCGACTACCGATCCACGACATAAATAAGATGTACGAACTAGCAGAGCAAATCAAGCAAAACCATTACACCGCCGAGTGGACTGATTACGATGAGGCAACCAGGTCACTGGAAGTTATGTCATTCATCACCCCGATTCATTATCAGGATCTCATCGCCGGCCATGCGTTGATCACCTATAGCAAATCTGCGCTGACACAATCACTGCATGAAACAATAAGTGCGATTACCGGTGCCACCATCTTTATGATCTTACTTGGCATTATTACTGCCTATTTTGTCGGGAGGCGTATCTCACAACCTATTTACGATTTAATGGATGCCAGCAAAGCCATCCACGAAGGCGATTTCGCATATCGAATTCCTGGAAGACGTAATGATGAAATCGGTTTTCTGGTTGATGCATTTAATACCATGGCCAACGGTTTATTGGAAAAGAACCAGGTAGAGAGTGCCTTCTCGCGTTTTGTCTCGGTGAAAGTAGCGAAACAGATCATGGAGAACCTTGATTCTGTGACACTCGGTGGCAAGCACGTGCAAGCTACCGCACTGTTTGCAGATATTGTTGGCTTTACCTCACTATCCGAAAAATTACCTGCACAAGAAATAGCTAGCCTGCTAAACGAATACTTCCGTTACATTAATATGGCCAGTAAGCTTTATCACGGCACTGTCGACAAGTACATGGGCGACTGCGCAATGATTGTGTTTGGTGCGCCAGAAGAAGATGAAGAACATAAATTTAATGCAGTCCTATGCGCCCTTATGATCCAGCGAATGGTCGACAGATTAAATATGGAACGTATTCAGGCCGGCAAGGTTGCGATTCACTTCCGTATTGGTGTGAACGGTGGTGAAATGCTCGCAGGTAACATGGGCTCAGATGAGAGAATGCAATATACTGTTGTTGGCGAAGCAGTAAATCTGGCCGCACGTTTACATTCAGTAGCCGAACGTGGACAGATTATTGTTACCGACTATTTTGTTAAAGATCCAGATGTACAGTGGCGTATCCTTGCACAGAGACATAAATCAATACGACTCAGGGGTATAGCTGAACCCGTCACAACCTATGTGTTAACGGACGTAAAACAGGATTATAGCGAAGCTATAGAAAAACAGCTTGATGAAATTCTTTCGTCGCGAAATGTTGCATGAAACAGTTACGCGTATTCATCAGTCTGATCCTGATTACCTCTGCCCTCAGTGGCTGCGCTTTTGTACATTCATTCGATAAAGATCTCGACAGCAAAATCAAGCAATGGATGCATGAACATGAATATAGCAAAGCACTGGATGCCTTAGCTCATATCAGAAAAAATCATGTTCAGTATGCACAATTACAAAAACGAAAAATCGAAGTCCAGCAAGCTGCAGACAGATTCGAAAAAATAAAGTTACGTGAAATTGATGCACATATTGCTGCCCAGGATTGGCAGGCAGCAGAAAGTTCGCTTAACTACAGTATGGTAAAGTTACCCGACAGTGCCAAACTTCAAACAGCCTACAATGAATTCATAAAAAAGCGTGCACATTATCTAAAGGGCCTCTACTACCGACTTTACATTAATAAAGCTGAATGGCTGGTCAAGAATCAGGATGTGCAGCAGGAGCTATCGCGCACCCTGCCTGATGACAAAATCACTAAACGTGCAACAGAACAATATAAAAGAGAAATTGATAGCGTATATAAACAGCTCATAGTTTGTGGTATTGAAGGAATTAACATAGGCGACCTGGAACTAGCCGAGCAGTGTTACCTGTTAGCCGATGAATTAAAGCCCAGCACAGAGATCCAAAAAACCATTCAGGGCATCCAACGTAAACTGGCCAAGAAGCAAAAACGGAAACCCCTGCTACTTTCTAAACGTGGCCGACAACAACTGGAAAAAGCGAAAGCATCATTAAAACAAGGCGACATGAAAATAACCCTTGCCGCCTACAATAAAATTCCAGCTAAAGATACAAAGCATGCACTGGTCACCGCATTTAAACAGGAATTAGATTCACGAATAAAAGAGAACGTTGCTCAAGCCATCGAAATAGGTAGAAAATTATACAGTCAGGGAAAAATAGAACAGGCACTGGCTATATGGAACGATACTCGGGAGCTAGCGCCTTACCACGAATATTTAATCAGCCACATTGATCGGGCGCAGCGAGTAATTGATAACCTGGACAAGCTAAAAAAACAGGAAGACACTGTTTCTCCACCCAAAGCAAAAAAGCCTTAAGCAAAAACCATCGCTACGCTTGTTGCGCGAATACTGCCAGTACTATTCTTCCGCCGTCTCAAGCAAAGGAACAAGCCGTTCTACCGAACGGAAACCCTGCGGCAATTTACGTCCACGTTGTGCACGTTCACCTTCATAGGCCGCCATCTCATCCTGCGATAGAATTTTATGCCGTTTACCTGAAACCACTTTGATACTGTCCTGATCATTAATAACCGTGACCGCTGTCATGATCTCTTCACGGCTTTTTAGCTTGGCAGCAGAAATATTAATAATCTTGATACCCTTGCCCTTTGGCATAACGGGGATCTCATCGATGTGATGAATCAGCATGTTGCCAGCACTGGTAACAGACACAACCCAATACTCTTCCATGTTAGGCACCAACACAGGTGGCAACACGGAAACACCGGGGGCAACCTTCATCATCGCCTTACCTTTTTTGTTCCTGGTCACCATGTCTTCTATTCGGCTGACAAAACCATAACCGGCATCCGTTGCCAATAAAACTAAGTCATCATTGTCGCCAGTGACCACACCACAGAATTTTGCACCGTCGGCAGGACTGAGACGTCCGGTTAAGGGTTCCCCCATACCACGTGCAGAAGGCAAGGTATGCGTCGGTACTGCATAAGTCCGTCCCTTTGAATCAATAAAGACGGCGAGTTGATTAGTCTTGGCAAAGGCATGATCATGATAGGCATCACCAGATTTATAATTCAGGTTTTCAGGTTCAATCTCGTGTCCCTTGGCCGCACGCACCCAGCCCTTTTCAGACATGACAATCGTAACCGGATCAGAACTAATCAGGGTTGTTTCATCCATCGCCTGAGCGGCATCACGCGAAACAATCGGTGAACGTCGATCATCACCATATTTGTCGATATCTGCTTGCAGCTCCGTGCGCACCAGTGTCTTCAACCGCGCCTTAGAACCTAATATGGCCTCGATCTCTTTTTTCTCTTTGCGCAGTTCTTTTTGCTCAGTCTTGATCTTCATCTCTTCAAGACGGGCTAACTGACGCAAGCGTGTGTCAAGAATGTAATCTGCCTGAATTTCAGATAACTTAAAACGTTTTATCAGCGCTTTCTTGGGCTCATCTTCCTTGCGGATGATCTTTATAACAAGATCCAGATTCAGAAAAGCTATCAACAAGCCATCTAATAAATGCAGCCTGTCTTTAACTTTCTTTAAGCGGAACTCGAGTCGTCGAGTAACTGTATTCAGTCTATATTCAAGCCATTCCCCCAGCATCTCGAGCAGATTCTTAACTCGGGGGCGTCCATCTAAACCGATCACGTTCATGTTTACGCGATAAGTGCGTTCCATATCCGTGGTCGCAAACAGGTGCGTCATTAACTCGTCGGCATCAACACGATTTGATTTCGGCACGATCACCAGGCGCGTTGGATTTTCATGATCAGATTCATCGCGAAGGTCCACCACCATGGGTAATTTCTTGTCCGTCATCTGCTTGGCGATTTGTTCCAGAATTTTTGCCGGCGAGGTCTGATGCGGTAACGCGGTAATAATGACATCGTCATTTTCTTTCTCGTATTTGGCGCGCATACGAATCGAACCACCGCCCTTTTTATACATCGCCTTGATTTCATTACGCGGGGTGATAATCTCTGCATCCGTCGGGTAATCGGGGCCCTTAACAAATTTGCATAAATCAGTCAGCGTCGCTTTAGGGTTCTTTAACAAATGAATACAGGCATTACCTACTTCACGTAAATTGTGCGGAGGAATATCGGTGGCCATACCAACCGCAATACCCGTGGTACCATTCAATAAGACGTTCGGCACCCGAGCTGGCAATAACATGGGCTCATCCAGGCTACCATCAAAGTTGGGCGCCCAGTCTACGGTTCCCTGACCCAGTTCACTTAACAAGAGATCTGCATAAGCAGAGAGACGCGATTCGGTATAGCGCATGGCAGCAAACGATTTGGGATCATCTGGCGAGCCCCAGTTACCCTGCCCCTCAAGTAATGTATATCGATATGAAAAGGGTTGTGCCATAAGCACCATGGCTTCATAGCAGGCACTGTCACCATGAGGATGAAACTTACCGAGCACATCACCGACGGTACGCGCAGATTTTTTAAACTTGGTACCGGCTTTCAAACCAAGCTCTGACATCGCATAAACGATACGTCGCTGAACCGGCTTTAAACCATCACCAACATTCGGCAAAGCACGATCCAGGATCACATACATGGAATAATCGAGATAAGCCTGTTCCGTAAATGTTTTTAACGGCAACAGTTCGATATTATTGTCGAACGATTCTTTTGGGGCGTCTTTTTTGGTTTTTTTTGATTTGGTATTTTTATTCTTAGACATTGGCCAGATCACCCTCTTTTTCTAACCATGCTTTGCGATCGGCTGAACGTTTTTTCGCAAGCAGCATATCCATCATTGACTGAGTGCCATCACCCGGCTCAATCGTCAAACGTGCCAAACGACGAGTATCAGGATCCATCGTCGTTTCTCTTAATTGCAGAGGATTCATTTCACCCAGACCTTTAAATCGAGTCACCATCACCTTGCCGCGTTTTTTCTCTGCCGCGATACGATCGATGATGCCCTGCTTCTCTGCCTCATCATGGGCATAAAACATTTCTTTACCAATATCGACGCGAAACAAAGGCGGCATCGCAACGTATATATTTCCTGCTGTAACCAAATCCTTATAGTGACGCATAAACAACGCACACAATAAGGTTGCAATATGCGCACCGTCAGAGTCGGCATCCGCAAGAATAATAACCTTTCCATACCGTAATTTTGAAATATCGCTTGATCCTGGATCAACACCAATAGCCACCGATATATCGTGAACTTCCTGAGAACCTAACACTTCTGACGAATCCACTTCCCAGGTATTTAATATTTTACCGCGCAACGGCATGATCGCCTGAAACACTCGATCACGGCCCTGTTTGGCAGAACCACCCGCTGAGTCACCTTCCACCAGGAACAATTCACCCTGTTCCATGTCCTGCGAAGAACAGTCAGACAACTTACCGGGTAAAGCTGGACCCTGGGTTATTTTCTTACGAACTATTTTTTTCCCTGCCCGAATTCGACTTTGCGCACTATTGATAGCTAGTTCAGCAATACGTTCACCGCTTTCAACATGCTGGTTCAGCCAAAGACCAAAGGCATCTTTCACCACGCCTGAAACAAAGGTTGCACACTCACGTGAGGTGAGTTTTTCTTTTGTCTGCCCTGAAAATTGTGGTTCAGTGATCTTCACTGACAGGATATAGCTCACCTTATCCCAGACATCTTCAGGTGAAATCTTGACACCCCGCGGTACAAGATTACGAAAGTCACAAAACTCTCTAACGGCTTCGGTTAAACCTGTCCTTAAACCATTAACGTGGGTTCCACCCTGGGTGGTCGGTACCAGGTTGACATAACTCTCACCAATGCTTTTATCGCCTTCGGGTACCCATGCCAGTGCCCAACTGATCGTCTCGTCATTACCTTCCATGTTGCCAACAAAAGCTTCTTCAGGAATAAGTTCGCAACCCTCAAGCGAGCTCGTCAGGTAATCAGTTAAACCATCCTCGTAGTACCATTCTTCAGCTTCACCACTGGCTTCATCTTCAAAGGTAATCGTTAAGCCAGGACATAACACGGCCTTGGCACGCAAGATGTGTTTGAGCTGTGGGATTGAAAATTTTGGAGAATCAAAATATTTTTTATCTGGCCAGAAACGTAGAGTCGTTCCGGTATTGCGTTTACCGACAGTGTCGACCACTTCCAGCTTGGAGGCCTTCTTGCCATTGGCAAAGGCCATGTTGTATTCCTTACCATCACGCTTGATCCAGACTTCCAGATGTTTGGACAACGCATTCACAACCGAGACACCGACACCGTGCAGGCCGCCAGAAAATTTGTAATTTTTATTGGAAAACTTGCCGCCAGCATGCAGGCGCGTCAGAATAACCTCCACCCCGGGGATCTTTTCACGGGGGTGTTTGTCGGTAGGCATGCCACGACCATCGTCAGAGACTTGCAAGGAACCGTCTTTGTACAGGTAAACATCGATTTGACTCGCATGCCCGGCAATCACCTCATCCACGCTGTTGTCGATGACTTCCTGGGCAAGGTGATTGGGTCGATCAGTCTGGGTATACATCCCAGGGCGTTTACGAACCGGCTCAAGACCAGTTAGAACTTCAATATCTTCTGAGGTATAGGATCGTGCAGCCATACAATGAATGGTTACTCGCTTGTTGTTGTAGAGTTCTTATATGAGTCTAATGATCGCGCAGAAAATTACTACTATGCAAGTAATAATTGCACAACTAAAGAAAAAAGTCGGTAATGACAATGACTAACTAAAGATGAGCCTGGTTTTGATCAAAAATAGATCAAATCTTGAATTGAGCAACCATTGATTGGAGTTCAACCGCCAACCTGGCCAGATCAACACTCGAATTAGCAATGTCTTCTGTACCACGTGCACTTTGATCAGCCACCTGAGAGATGTTGGTTATATTGACATTTATCTCTTCCGCCACTGAACCCTGCTGAGTAGCCGCACATGCTATTTGAGTGTTCATCTCGGAGATGTCTCCCACTGCAGAAGTAATGACCGCAAGTGCATCACCTGCCTCACCAGCCTGTTTAACACTGGCCCCTGCCTGAGTCCTACCACTATGCATCACCGATACCGCATTTTTTGCACCCACTTGCAGTTTTTCGATGATGGTTTGAATTTCCTGGGTCGAATCTGCGGTCCGGCTTGCCAGACTACGTACTTCATCGGCAACAACCGCAAAACCACGGCCTTGTTCACCTGCCCTGGCCGCTTCGATAGCCGCGTTTAACGCCAGCAAGTTAGTCTGTTCAGCAATTCCCTGGATCACATCCAGCACGGTACCGATAGCATCACTATCCTTCTCAAGCCCATCGATAACATCAGATGCCTTGCTAACTTCACTCGCCAGTGACTCAATTGACTGAATGGTTTTGTTGATCGTCTGCTTGCCAGTTTGCGCCTGATCATTGGCCGTAGAGGCCTGCGCAGCGGCATTACTCGCATTGTTAGAGACTTCCTGCACCGTCGCCACCATTTCATTCATTGCTGTGGCGACTAAATCAGTCTCAGTTTGTTGCTGTCGTATACCACTCTTGGTGGTATCAACCACTGCTGACATTTCTTCAGCAGCAGCAGCCAGTTGTGAGGTTGAACCTGCAACCTGGCTAATGATGGTTTGCACCTTATCCGTAAACGTATTAAACGCCGATGACATATCTGCAATTTCATCACGACCACGCACGCTCAAACGTTTAGTTAAATCGCCTTCACCCTCAGCAATGTCACGCATCGCGACAACAATATAATTGAGCGGCTTTGAGATCATAATGACTAGTAGCCAGCTACCAACTAAACCAATAATAACACTGAGTACAGATATTAGCGTCACGCTAGCCATCGTACTATCAACAGAGCTAACTAGCTCGGCACTAATTTGTTCTGATACTTCGGTCTGAGTGTTCACCAGTTCAGTAATATCGGTCTTAATGCTCTGCACTAGTGGACTGATTTCGGTGCGTAACAGATACGAATCAGTACGCCATTTTTCGCTACCATGTACTTCAAATAGCTGCTCTTGCAACGCAAAGTAGTCCTTCTGCAACGTACTTATATTCTCAACCGCTTCTTGTTGTTCAAATGTCAGATCGTCACCCAACTCCGATAACTTGGCAATAGCATCTCTGAAACCTTGCCCAAACAACCGGATATTAGAAATATTGTCTTTCGAACGAAATGCAATAAATGCCCTGTTGTTGTTCAAGACATTCATCCACATCTGACGCAGTTCAGAAATATTGTAAAGCATTTTTTTTCTTGCGAGACTTGCATCGGTCTCGGCATCTTCTGAAGTAAGCATCTGACTCAGATTTTGTTGAATTTCACTGGCAATCGGCGCCATTTTCGAAGCAGAGAAGGCAATGCCTGGTTGGTTCTTACCAGGATCCAGCACCAACTCAACCATCCGATCACGGTAACCATCAAAACTACTGACCTTACCTTCTATGCTGGCAACAAGATTTGATGTCTCTTCATCACCTATTACGGCGGGCATAGATTTAAGCTCGGTTATGCCATCATCCAGTGCGGCCAGGGCCATGTCATAATTCTGTTGATGAATTTCTTCGCCACTAGTCAGGTAAAAACCCAGTGATGCATTGGCGCTATCCAGGGCATTGGCGAGTTGTAGCGAGGCTATTGCCACCGGCTGCCTGACTTCTACAACGTCTTTTACGTCACCTTTTGTTCGGGCCAGACTATAGATCGATTGGCCAGCAACAACAGCAAGCATAACGAGTACCACACCCACGATGACGATGATGCGGGTGCGAATCTTGAAGGCGGATAAAGCTGACATGAGTTTGTTTAGCATCATATAGTCCATTAATTTACTGGGGTTTATGCGTTTTTTGTCAGGGAATATTCCCTCACTTACTGAGTGAAATATCGGCTAAACAAGGAGAAACTTAAATCATTTTTCGGAAACCAAAAAGCCCATTTTGGTGACATGGGCTTTTCTTGTACATTTGACGAGTTATAGATTCGGATGGAGATTTAGGGTAATTCGACTCCCAAACGGTGAGCCACTTCTTCATAGGCCTCAACCACGCCGCCTAGCCCCTGACGGAAGCGGTCTTTATCGAGTTTTTCACGGGTATCTGCATCCCATAAGCGACAGCCATCTGGGCTAAATTCATCACCAAGATACAGTTTACCGTTGAAATTACCAAACTCTAGTTTGTAATCAACTAATATCATACCCGCCTCAGCAAACAACTTTTTCAGAACATCGTTTACTTTGAAGGTAAGCTCTTTCATTTTATCAATGTCTTCCTGTGTACCCCACTTGAACGAAATGATGTGGTAATCGTTGATCATGGGATCATGTAGTTCGTCATTCTTTAAAAAGAACTCAAAGGTCGGTGGATTCAGCTCCAGTCCATCTTCAACACCAAGTCGTTTAACCAGGCTCCCGGTTGCGATATTTCTTACCACGCACTCAATCGGTAACATATCAAGACGTTTGACTACTGACTCCTGATCACTGTGAAGACTTTCAAAATGCGTTGGAACACCCGCCTCTTCCAGCTTTTGCATAATGAACGCATTGAAACGATTGTTCACCATACCTTTACGATCAAGTTGCTCAATTTTTTCACCATCAAATGCCGACGTGTCATTTCGAAAATGCAGAATCATTTTATCCGGGTCATCAGTGGTATAAACCGTCTTGGCCTTACCAATAATAAATTCATCACGTTTATTCATTCTTCTGTCCTCAATACTAATTAACACTCATCCAGTCAAAACCTTCTGCCTGATGAGCAATGTGTATGTCTTCCGAATCCCAATCGAGCACCTCGGCTAAGGCTTGCCTGGCCAGAATAGGATCATTATTTTTTTCACTAATATGCATAGCCACTATCGTTGCCAGCTTACTGGAGTCTATTTTTTGTAACAGCTCTGCCGCCTGCGCATTGTTCAGGTGGCCATAATCACTGCCAACACGTTTTTTCAGGTGTGGTGGGTATTCACCATCGGCAAGCATTTCAACATCATGATTGCATTCCAGCAACAACGCATTGACACCACTCAACATGTCGACAATATAGGGCGTTATCATTCCGACATCGGTTAATAAACCCAGCTTGTGTTTGCCACCAGAGAACAAAAACTGGCAGGGTTCCGATGCATCATGTGGAACCGAGTAAGGCATCACGTCAATATCACCGAGCTCAAGTCGTTCGCCAATGATAATCTCATTACTATCTGGAATGTCGCCGAGTGACGTCGAACGACTGGTTCCATGTGTCATCCAGACCGGTGTCTTATGCTTGCGAGCAAAGGGACCAACACCCCGTATATGATCGCCATGCTCATGGGTTACCAACACCGCATCGATCATTTCTGCGTTAAGGTTAAAACGTCCTAAACGCACTTCAGTTTCACGGAGTGAAAACCCACAGTCAACCAGCAAGGTTGTCGATTTGTATCTTATCAGCGTCGCATTACCGCGACTGCCACTTCCTAACGAGGCGAATTGCACCGGTTCCCCTCCCGTTTATAAGATACTACCCTGAATATCCTTCAACATTTTATTAGAAACGACCGCCATATCTTCCGGGACATCGCCATTCGCCTTAATCGTAACGACCGTTGCATCATCCTTTTCTTCCAGCACTATCAGATATTTCAGATGTGCAGGTGCTTGTGTGTTGCTAAATAAACTACCAAACAAACCACCCTGTTTTGGAATAACAAAGGTTTCTGGTAGTGCAATATAATATACTTTTGCTGACCGATTTTTGTCTTCAACCAGAAAACCAAGTCGATCAAGCGCTGACCCAATATGGCGCCATGCGCGAGAGAAAGGCTCGTTAATAGTAAGACGGGTCGTGTCACCCTCAACATCAAGCTTGGTTAACTGAGTAGATTTGGCCGAACCGGCGATCTGCTCAGCTACTTTGGTTTCTAAACCACGGAAGGACATGAAACGAGTTAACATTTCAATTTCGAGTTCCGGATCAGGCTGGCGAGGTACCCACTTGGTTTGCACCACTGCAAGGTTATCATCTTGGTCACCATCCACAACTTCTTCCAACCCCTGATGACGAATAAACACGCGCGTCTTTTTTTGTTGTTCATCCCATTCAAGTCGAATACGATATTTATCCATAAAACCTGAAGAATACAATCCGCTAAAAAATTCCGTCAAAAAATTCGTCGGTGTATCATACCGGTTTTCGAGCCAGTCGGTTTCCATATAACCGATTCGGGGCTGTTCCCGTTTGATCTTAAAACCAAGGCGCACAAAAAAGGTTCTAACATCGTCCCAAATCTCTTCGCCAGCCGCATCAATTTCCAGCCAAACAAGGTTGCCACTACGAATAAAACGCATTCCCTCATAGCTCTGCGCATAGCGGGCTTTTTCTTCAGTACCCTGTTTTTCTTCATAGCCAGAATAAGTTTTAATGCTTTGCTGCAACTCAGGTAATGCTGAATCTCCACCAGCTTCTGGCGTGCTCAGGCCAGGCGGTATTGTCAGATCTTGAAGGTCGACAGAGGCTTCATAGGCCCCCTTATAATCTCGAGTTGTTGATGAACAAGAGGCAATAAAACAAAAAACAAATACTATAAAACTTATACGAAACTTCATGTTTTTCTCACAGAATTCAAATTAGGACACATCGGCTTGCTTTAGCGCAGCGCGAATTTTTTCATGGTGTGTCTCGGAAAGAACAGTTAATGGCAAACGAATACCCGTACCCATCATGCCCATGGCATGTAAGGCCCACTTTACCGGGATAGGGTTTGCTTCCAGAAAAAGATCCTGATGCAACGCCATCAATTTATCATTAATAGACGATGCTACTTCCTTGTCGCCAGCCAGGGCCGCGGTACACATCTCATGCATGGCCTTTGGCGCCACATTGGTAGTCACAGAAATAACGCCATGGCCACCCGCCAGCAAAAAGTCCACACTAGTGGCATCATCGCCGCTATATATATCAAAGCCTTCGTCGACTGCAGCCAGGATGTCACGGGCACGCTGAATATCGCCAGTGGCTTCCTTGATACCGATAATATTAGGGATCTTGCTAAGTCGAACCACGGTTTCAGTTTGCATATCAACCGCGGTACGACCCGGGACATTATAAAGGATCTGAGGGATATCAACGGCCTCTGCAATCGCCTTGTGATGCAGATAAAGTCCTTCCTGGGTCGGCTTATTGTAATAAGGCGTTACCAATAAGCAGGCATCCGCACCGGCCTCTTTTGCACAACGAGTCAGTGTAATGGCCTCAGTTGTCGAATTTGAGCCCGTGCCCGCGATCACAGGAATACGCCCGGCCACCGTCTTCACGACATGCCGAATGACATAGCAGTGCTCTTCCTCATCGAGGGTTGCCGACTCACCGGTTGTTCCAACTGCCACAATGGCATCAGTGCCATTTTCAATATGGAACTCAATCAGTGATTCGAGAGCTTTTTCATCAATAGCGCCATCGTCGGTCATGGGCGTGACCAACGCGACCATACTGCCACGAAACATACCTTCCCCTATTCCCCGTCCGGGTAAAAACCGCCATGGTATCGGCCCACCAGCACGTTGACAAGCGGTTTACCGAACAAGCCATTCTATGGGTCTATAGACAAGATAACCTATGAAAATTCCCTGAAATTCAGTATCTTGGGGCATATCTTAAAGAGGAGCTCAGCGTGGCCATAGAAGACCAAGGGGAACAAGGGGAACAAAAACCGGTTCGGGAAATTCGGATTAATCCCATTGTACCAACGGAATCCGTGCTAGTCGCCACGGCCCGCAGCATGCGGCCCCAAAATAGCGAAGAATCCGCTCCCAGAGATACCCGTAAACACGTTGATGTTTGCCCGTTTTGTCGCGGTAATGAAGACAAAACGCCTCCCCAAATTGCGCGTTATCCGCAAAATGCCGATCCAGAAAATGAAAACCCAGAGGATGATAACCCAGAGAATGAAAATTGGGAGATGCGCATCGTAGAAAACCTCTACCCGGTGCTGGGAAATGAACGCAGCCAGCCCGGTTTTAACTATGGTCTGCAGCAGGCAATTGATGGCTATGGTCGGCATGAGGTCATCGTCGATCACCACCAACACGGTATCGCTTTTCACGAAATGAGCCAGGAACACCTCTCGAATCTATTTCATGTCTATCAGCAGCGCATGAAAGAGCTATATAAGATGGATAAGCGGCTCAAATATGTCCTGGTATTTAAAAATTTCGGCCCCGCTGCGGGTGCCAGTATGAAGCACACTCACAGCCAGATCATTGCAACGCCCGTGGTACCTCAAAATGTCCATGACGAAGTCACTTATTCCAAGGCCTACTATGACCGACATCACCACTGCATCTTCTGTTCATTAATTGACGAGGCGCTGACCTTCGAGGCCACCATTTATGATCGTGCTTCAGGTGAAGTGGTCCGCAAAATAGACGTTGGGCAGTACATCGTTGAGAGAGGTGAAAAGTTTATCGCGATTAAACCTTTTGCCAGTCGCTATGAATGGGAAGTCCATATATTGCCACTCCAGCACAAAAGCAATTACCTTGATACGCCTCAGGAAGATCTGGATGACCTTGCCAGAGTGATGCAACGCACCATGGCTCGACTGGATGCAGTTATTGGTGGCGCGCAATACAATTTCTTCCTGCACAGTCTTCCGCAGGGAGAAGAATCTCAATCCTGTCACTCCAGCTACCATTGGCACCTGGAGATTTGTCCGCGAACAAGTATCCCAACCGGTTTTGAACTGGGCTCTGGTCTGTTTGTGAACACCATCAGTCCTGAAGAAGCCGCCGAACAACTTCGATCTGTACAACTCTGACAAAATCGACGATAGTTGTCCTATGAGCAACTTTCTGGTCATTTCTGCCCTTGGTGAAGACCGCGCAGGGCTGGTTTCTGAATTATCAGACTTCATCCTTAACGCTGGATGCAACATCGAAGACAGTCGCATGAGTATACTTGGTGGTGAATTTGCTATCATCATGATGGTATCCGGCGCCTGGAACAACATTGCCAAACTGGAAGATCAACTATCATCTGCACAAGAAAAACTCGGGCTCATCATCACCGGCCGACGAACCGAGAACAGACAACTAACACAGGAAGAAATCCCATATAACATTGAAGTTGTATCGCTGGATCACCCGGGCATTGTGCATAAAATAACCGGCTTTTTCTCGCAGCGAAATATCAACATCCATGATTTGTACACCACATCTCATCGCGCGGCGCATACCGGCTCACCCATGTTTGCGTTAAATATGACGGTTGAAATACCTGCAGCAACGCATATTTCCAGTCTACGCGATCAGTTTATGGAGTTTTGTGATGAACTTAATCTTGATGCCATCATGGAACCGATGAAAGTCTGAGCCGATTCAAACCAACCTAAGTGATGAATACAAAAGACTTGCTATACTTATTCTAGAAACAGGAGTCAGAATGACTAAAGTCGAACTTAATAAAGCAGTTTCCAGT
>Ga0316206_1001090_pt1 | contig 27264 bp, 25 predicted proteins | sample 6monthpyrite_MG_FD_204942 | JGI IMG/M metagenome (GOLD analysis project Ga0316206, IMG submission 204942) | Microbial mat bacterial communities from mineral coupon in-situ incubated in ocean water Damariscotta River, Maine, United States -... | ecosystem: Environmental > Aquatic > Marine >... | reverse complement strand
TTAGTTCCCGTTGGGATTTTTGCGGTAGTTATGCTCAAAGCATTTGGTTATATACGTCCCATATTTAAAAACAGAGGGAAAATTAATGCTGAAGTTACAGGTCGGTTAACAGAAACATTAAATGGTGTTAGAGTCATAAAAGGATTTAATGCTGAAAAACAAGAAAGTGAAATTTTTGAAAAAGGGGTTGAAAGACTTTATTTGAATGTAAAAAAGAGTTTAACTGCTACAGCTATAATTACAAGCTCATCTACCTTTTTAATTGGATTAGCGTCTGCTGGTATTATGGGTGTTGGTGGCTATTATGTCATGAATGAATCCATGTCAACTGGTGAGTTTTTTAAATTTATTTTCTTATTAGGTTTAGTCGTTGCCCCAATTGTTCAAATGTCAAACATTGGTAGTCAATTATCTGAAGCTATGGCGGGATTAGACCGTACGCAAGAGTTGATGAGTATGGAGGAAGAAAATAATCCCGAAATTAGAACTCAAAAAATTGAAACAATTAAAGGAGATGTTATTTTTGATGATGTCTCGTTTTCGTATGAAGAAAGTAAAGAGGTTTTACATCATATTTCATTTAATGCACCAGCCGGAAGTGTAACAGCATTAGTTGGTTCGTCTGGTTCAGGTAAATCAACCATTGCAGGGTTGGCAGCTACTTTTTTAAATCCTAGCAGAGGTAAAATCACATTAGACGGTATGGATTTAGGAACAATTGACTTAGGGAGCTTTAGAAGTCAATTGGGAGTTGTTTTACAAGACGACTTTTTATATGAGGGCACAATAAGAGAAAATATATTATTTGCCAACCCTAATGCAAGTGAAGATGAATTAAAGTCGGCTGTAAAAGGAGCTTATGTAGATGAATTTACCGACAGATTTGATGATGGCTTAGAAACAGTGATTGGCGAAAGAGGTGTTAAATTGTCAGGTGGGCAAAAACAAAGAATTTCGATTGCTAGGGCTTTATTAGCAAATCCTAGAATTATCATTTTAGATGAAGCAACATCAAATTTAGATACCGAAAGCGAATCATTTATTCAAAAGAGTTTAGGAGAATTAATGAAAAACAGAACAACTTTTGTAATTGCTCACCGCTTAAGTACCATTCAACAAGCCGACCAAATTTTAGTAATTGAAGACGGTCATATTGCAGAACTTGGTAAACATGATGAATTGATAGAGAAAAAAGGTCGTTATTATGATTTATTTACTTATCAAAGTAGAATTTAGAATACATCCAAAATAATTATTATATTTAAACTCAATCAAAAAACATTAAACTATGAAAACAAAATTATTTTTATCACTCCTAACTGCATTTATTCTTAATTTTTCATTTGCCCAAACAGCTGGAGAATACATTAGAATGGGGATTGAGTTACATGATAATGGAGATTTTAAAAATGCCATCAAAAAATATAAAAAAGCACTCAAAAAAGACAAAAATAATATGTCTGCTCATTATGAAATAGCTTATACCTATTCGGCTTTAAAAAATTACAAACAAGTGATTAAACATGCTGATGTTTTAATAAATTCAAACCCTCAACCTAGCATTACTGATCAGGCTTATGACATTAAAGGAACAGCTTTGGATGAAATGGGAAAACCATTGGAGGCAATTAAATGTTATGAAGAAGGTGCAAAATATTATCCTAACTTTTATTTGTTACACTTTAATTTAGGTTTGACTTTATACAAAACTGGTCAGTCTGAAAAAGCTGTAAAGTCGTTTATTAATGCAATAAATGTTAGACCAGACCATACATCTAGCCATTTAATTTTAGGATTAATCATGCAAGATCAAGGTAAACGTGTTCAGTCACTCTTATCTTTATATTATTTTTTAATGCTTGAACCTAAATCATCAAGAAGTAAAATTGCAATTGAATCAATGACCAAACAACTTAATAAAGGTATTAGCTCTGACCCTTCAAAAAACAGTATTAATATTAGTGTTTCTAGCTTGTCAGATGATGACCCATTTAGCATGATTGACATGATGATTTCTATGAGTCAAGGATTAAATATTACTCCAGAGCAAAAAGAAAAAACACCTGCTGAAAAATTTTACAGTACAACAGAAACACTTTTTAGCCTTTTAGCCGAAAAAAAGGATGAGAATAATGGATTTTGGTGGGACTTTTATGCTGAGTTTTATACTAAGTTAAAAAATTCAGATCATTTAGAAACGTTTTGCTACTACATCAATCAAAAAAATACTGAAGGTGAGTTTAGAAAGTGGGTCAATAACAATAACGACAAAGTTAAAGCCTTTAAAGAGTGGAAAAATGAAAATAAAGTAACAAATGATTAAATAGAGATTTCTTTTTCTAGATTATCGTTAGTCAACAATATATTTTTGCTACCAGGAACAAATTCATTTAACTTTGGTAATTCTTCCATTTTGTAAATGAATTTTTCCTTTATTTTTTTTGATGATTGAACTTCACCTTCACCATCACAATTTTCTTTTGTAAAAGTGTAGTTAATTTTACCTGTAGATAAATTATAATCTACATCTTCCCATTCTTCACAAAACTTACCGTAAGAAGTAGTTGCGCCAATTAATTCAAAACTATTGTTCTGAAATCTAAAGCGGTGTGTATAAGACCATTTCCAACTACTCCCTCCACTGTGATACACTAAAAGTGTTCCGTCTTCAATTTCAATACCATCATCAAATGGATCTCCCATCATTCCGCCTTCTTCACTACTTAAAATAACGGTTGTTGATTCTTGCCATTTTTTCCAAGAACCATTCTCATTTTTTTTATAAATATTCAGCATTCTTTTATTGCCGTACTCTCCTACCTCACCAGTTTCGATCACTTCAACTTTTTCATTTTCTCCATCTTTGTCAAGGTCTCCATAAATAGTAGTTAATACTAAAAGACTTTCATCTTTTTCATCTAAAACATCACCAATTTTAGTCGAATTTTCAGTTTCTACTATTGAGTCTTCAAAATTAACCTCATCATAATTTACAGATGTATTTTTTTCTACACATGCTGTTAAAATAAATGTTGCCAATATAAGCGTGATATAATTGTATTTCATTTTCTAAGTCTTTTAAATTTAATGCTTAATGCGGGGTTAAATATAACAAACATCCTGAACTTTTATGGCTTAGGGATTGCAGTGGCATCCTTTTTTAATTAAAAAAGATATTAACCTGAGTTCGACCAAAGAAAATGAATTTAAAAAGATTAAGACAACTGATACATAGTGAGATAGATTTGAACTTTACTTTAGATTTCAAATTTTTTGATTAAGAACCAAAGGCGTTCACATAAAAACATAATATAAACAGCTATTTTCTTTTAAATTTTGGTCTAGCTATCTCCATAGCCTTCCCAAAATTTAGTCGAAACTACCAATTTAATTAAGTTTTTCTCGTGATTTCTTATGTCGAATCAGGTTATAACGGAAAGCCCGACCTTTTGAGGGACAAAAAAAAGGGAAGCTCCAAAAACTTGAATTAAAAATGCAGATTGATTCGGTTTAAAAATGAAATATTGTAGCTTTGCAATCCCATGTTAAATTTATCCACAAAATCTATACTTGCAATGACTATTCCCATTATGATGGGGACGTTTATTCAAAACATTGTATTGATTACAGATTCTGTTTTAGTAAATAGATTAGGGACGATTGATTTTGATGCTGCCAACAATGCGGGCTTACTTTATGTTTGCTTTTTTATGATTTTAAGAGGGATGGGAAATGGCACCCAGATTCAAATTGCTAAAGAATACGGCAAACACAACCTTGTTGACATAAAACATACTTTAAGCAATTCATTTTTTTTGCAAATTATTTTTGGGGTGGTTATTTTCTCTTTTCTTTTCTTTTTTAAGGACGCTCTTTTAAATTTAATTGTAAAATCAAATGAGATAAAAATGAAAATGCAAGGCTTTTTGGAATACCGTAGTTTTGGTATTTTTTTTGCGGGTATGCAGGTGTCTTTAATCTCATTTTTTATTGGGATTGGACGTACTAGAATTATTATTGTTTCTACCTTAATATTAGCTTTTAGTAATATTTTTTTAGATTTTGGGTTAATTTTTGGCATGTTTGGTTTGCCTGAAATGGGATTAGAAGGTGCTGCTTTGGCGTCAACTATTGCTGAGGGGATTACTTTTTTGTTTTTATTTTCTCAGTTAATATTTAATGGTGCATTTGCAGAGTTTAAGTTTGCACCTTTAAAAGAAAAAATAGTCACTTATAAAACTAGATTGCTTTTAAAATTGAGTTCGCCAATTATGCTCAGTGGTTTTATTGCCCTGTGTACTTGGTTTGTGTTTTTCAGCTTAATTGAACAAATTGGGCCAGAGGCTTTAGAGGCTTCTCATGTGGTTAGAAACCTTTTCTTTTTAACCTTCATTCCCATTTTTGGCTTTGGATCGTCTATTAGAACTTATGTTGCCTATTACCAAAGTAAAAAAGATTTTAAAAGTGTTAAAATTGCCATTCGTAAATTAATATTTTTAGCCGTTTTAATTTATTTATTGATTTTTCATGGGGCAATACTTTACCCCAAATTTATGGTTCAATTAATTACAAAAAATGCAAATATTGTTGACACATCAGCCCAAATTTTAACCATTGTTTTTTGGTCTATGCTGCTATATAGCGTGGTTAATATTTTTTACAATACAGTTTCGGCCTTAGGTAAAACTGTTTTAGCTTTGTTTATTGAAATAATTGCCGTTACATTATATTTGACGTTTACCTATTTGTTTATTGAAATATGGAAGTGGGATATTGTCAGTATATGGTATGTAGAATTTGTATATTTTATAACTTTAGGTACTTTGTCAGTTGGCTATTTGTATTATTTTAACTTAAAAAGATTAAAACATGAGTAAAAAAGCAATTTTTATGGGGACTCCCGATTTTGCAGTAGAATCCTTAAAACAACTCTTACAAGACGGTATAAATATTGTTGCCGTTATTACTGCTCCCGACCGTAAGTCTGGTAGAGGACAAAAAGTAAGCATGTCGGCTGTTAAAAAATTTGCGTTAGAGAAAAACTTAGCCATTTTACAACCCGAAAAATTTAAAAATGATGATTTTTTAGCCGAATTAAAGTCTTTTAAAGCCGATTTATTTATTGTAGTTGCCTTTAGAATGTTGCCAGAAGTGGTTTGGAATATGCCCGATTTAGGAACAATAAATCTACATGGGTCGTTATTGCCAAATTACAGAGGGGCAGCACCAATTAATTGGGCGGTTATAAATGGCGAAAAAGAAACCGGCGTCACAACTTTTTTTATTGAAAAAGAGATTGATACAGGTAAAATTATTGATCGTGAAGCTATTTGTATTAAAGAAACCGATACTGCTGGTAGTATTCACGATAAATTAATGGTAGTTGGTGCTCAATTATTATCAAAAACTGTAACCAATATATTTAAGGGCAATGTAAAGGCTTTACCTCAAGATAATACGAACCTTAAACATGCACCAAAAATTTTTAAATCCGATTGTAAAATTGATTGGGATAATGATACCTTTAGCATTTTTAATAAAATTAAAGGTCTTTCTCCTTACCCAACAGCATGGACTGAACTAGCAAATGGAGACCAAACTAAATCACTAAAGTTATTTGACACGACTTATAAAATTGACAAATTAAACCATAGTGCTCAAATAAAAATTGAAAATAAAGAGGTTATGTTTGGAACAAAAGACGGTTGGATTATTATAAAAGATGTGCAACTAGAAGGTAAAAAAAGAATGGAAATTAAAGCCTTAAGCAACGGATTTGACTTTAGTGAATGGAAATTGATATAAATTGTAGGATGTGGGATGATTTATGGAGCAGCTGACCCTTGTGAAAAATTTAATCTAAAAATAAACTTTGATTCCTTTTTTGCGTAAACAATAAAACCAATTTGATGCTGTTACCTTTTTTGTAATTTTACTTATACTTTATAATGAAACTAATTTTATACATATTATTACTCTTGCCAACTTTAAGCTTTGCTAAAGAAGTTGAAGTGGACACTTTTTTAGTACGTAAAGAAGATGAATTAGCTGATTTATTAAAAACATTACGACAATCAAAGTCAGATGCCGAACTTAAATTAAATAACCTAAATTTTACTGAGGAGTTAAAAGAAGTTTTAAAACATCCCGGTAGTGGAATTTTTGATTATCCATTCGACAAGCTAACAACAATGTCAACAATTAAATCTCCTGATGGCGTATTTAGACTTTTTAATTGGAATACTGAAAACGAAAATCAAGTCCATTCTCATTTTTGCTATATGGTACGTAAAGGTAGAGGTGGTAAAAATCAAATCATAACTTTTAAAGAAGACAAATTTACACTTGGCCCTCACCCTGATGGAATGTTAACACCAAATAGATGGTATGGCGGTTTATATTACAAAATTGTACCGGTAGATATTGGCAGAAAACGTTATTACACCATGTTTGCTTATAATGGTGCTAACCGCAGTGTCAATAAAAAAATATTAGATGTATTTTGGTTTAAAGGAAAAAGTTTAAGAATTGGTTATCCTTTATTTCAAGACGAAAGAGACAAAGAAGAACTGCACAGACGAGTTTTTATTGAATATTCTGACAAAGCAACTATTAGTGTGAACTATGAAGCAGGAATAGAAAAAATTGTATTTGACCATTTAAGACCTGAAACACCAAATTTAAGAGGCATGTATGAATATTACATTCCAGACATGAGTTATGATGCTTATTTTTGGGAAAATGATTTTTGGAATTTCCAAGCCGATATTATTGTTGGAAACGATAAAGAAAAATCAAGGCGAGAATATTATATTGACCCTGAAACTGGTGAAGAAAAATTTAAAATTGTTCCTATTGATTGGGTGGAGCCTACCAGTGGTGGAATGGGTGAAAAACATACACCTGCTGAAATTGAGAATGGGAATCAAGACCCTAAAGCAAAAAAGAAAGAGAAAAAAGAACGTGAAAAACGGGCTAAAAAAGAATATAAAAGAATGTATAAAGACGACCGTAAACAAAGACGAATTGCACGCAAAAATGCTAAACGAACCAATCCAAGGTCGGCATATAAAAATGAGTAGGTTCATTTTCTAATTCTTAATTTTTGTTAAATAATCAGTTTACTGTTATTAATTTTTGAACACATTTTTATGTTGCATTGTAGCAAGGTGTGAATCACAAAATTTTTAACATGAAAAAAATAATTATCCCAGTGTCACTTTTTGCCATTCTGATGAACAGTTGCGGAAGTGAAAATCAATCAGGTCAAGATTATGAAGTACCTAAAACAGAAAATCATGAATATGAAGTACTTGAGGAAGAGTTTACTGAATCTTCAGCAGAAAGTCCAATCCAAAATTATGATGCAGATGACGGCAGTTTAATTGCAAATTATGATGTCACAACAACTAACAATTCAAATGGATATTCACAACAAAAATCAAAGTCTTATAACAATTCAGCAGACCTAAAAACAGATGACCTAAAAACCAATAACGTTTTTAATGCTAAAATTATTCGAAATGGGGAGTTAAAATTTAAGGTTGAGAATGTAAAATCGGCATCAGCTAAAATTGCCAATTTAGTGGATGCTAATGGTGGATATATATCTAGTGAAGATTTAATTTCAGACAAAACATACTACCAAACTATTGAACGTACCGAAAAATCAGAAACCATTGAATATCAAATTTCAACATCTAACATTATTTACATTAGAGTACCTTCCAAAAATTTTCAACCCTTATTAACTTCAATGAAAGGCTTGTGGGTTAGTGAAGATTATGTAAAAATTAATGCGCAAGATGTTACAGAAGAATATTTTGACCTAGAAACTCGACTTAAAACAAAAAAAGAAGTGGAAGCTAGATATATCGATATTTTAAAATCAAAAGCTAAAACTTTAAATGAAATTTTAATGGCTGAAGATAAAATTAGAGTCATTAGAGAAGAAATTGAAGCCGTTGAAGGAAGATTGAATTATTTAAAAAATAAAGTTAGTTTAAGTACCATTCAAGTTGAAATTTATCAAGATGAATATTACACACAAGAAACCACAAGATTTAAACAATATGAAAAAACAGGATGGAGTTTTGGAGAAAAAGCTGCTAATGCAATTGGTTCTGGTTGGAATGGTGTTTTACTATTTTTAGTGGGATTACTTTACTTTTGGCCGTTATGGATTTTTGGTGGTGGATTATTTTGGCTCATTCGAAAAATATTAAGAAAAAGAAAACACAATAAAGTTGAAATCAAATCATAATACCGAATTAACATTGAAATGCGCTTTTTTTCATTTCAATCAAAAATCACTTCAAAGTATACTCGGTATAGTATTGTTTGAATAAGGTAAATTAATAAAAAAATTATCGGATTATTTTTTAGCACATTTCAAAAACAAATTGGTATAACTAATAAGTATGAAGCAAAAAAAATCCCATTTGGTTAAAACCAAATGGGATTTTTAATTTTTTTTAAAGGTGTTATTTAAAATCAGCTCCAGGTCCACCTGCAGATTTATAAGATTTCTTTTTTGGTTTAATTTTTTCGATAAACAATACGTAAAACTTTTCTCCATCTTCATTTGTAATTTCTTCTGAAATTCCATTTGAAACACCTGGCGCTTGTTTTTTGCTATTTACTAACTTCCCATCCATTAATTGATATTCTCCATTTTCGTACTGAACAAAAACAGAAACTATTTTTCCGTTTTCAACACGAACCTTTCCATACACACAAAATGATTCCCCTCCTTCAATAAAACTAATGATGACTTTACGGTGCATATCATCCGAAACGGTGTAAGCTCCACGCTTTTCAAATACAGATTTCCACTCTGAAAAGCATCCAGTTTGAGCATAAGTTGCAGTAAATAAGATTGAAAAAATAAAAAGTAAAAGTGTCTTTTTCATATAATTTTAGTTTTTGGTTCGTTTAACAATTTTCAAATATAATAGAAGTTTATCAAAATGTAATAAATGAACCAATGTATTTTATTACTTTTGACAAAAATCTTTCAACGTATGAGTACTAAACAAATAGCGCGCCATTTTTTAGAAGCCCAGAAAATACTGGCTAATTTCATCAATAATCCAGATAATTTTGAAAAAATTAAGCAAGCTGGCGACACTATTATTACGTCTATTAAAAATGGTGGTAAAGTCATTTCATGTGGAAATGGTGGCTCAATGAGTGATGCTATGCACTTTGCAGAAGAAATGACAGGCAGATTTAGAGAAAATAGAGGACCAATTCCTGCTATAGCTATTTCAGACCCTGCTCACATTACATGCATATCAAATGACTATGGGTATGAGTATATTTTTTCGAGATTTGTTGAAAGTATTGGTACAAAAGGAGATGTTTTATTAGCCATTTCAACTAGTGGTAACTCACAAAACGTTATTAATGCCGTTAACGCAGCAAAAGAAAAAGGTATGTTTGTGATTGGACTCACCGGAAAAACAGGTGGTAAAATGGCAAATTTAGTCGATTTAGAAATCAGAACGCCTATGAGTGATTGGGCAGACCGTGTTCAAGAAATTCACATAAAAATAATACATTCTTTAATTCATTATATTGAAAGTAATGTGTAATTCAACTCATTCTAAATTCTTATTTACCCTTTGTTTTAAATTAAACTTTACCTATATTCGCTAAACATTTACCGCAATTAAAAAAATAATTTTATAAACTACTATAAGCGAAATATACGGAACTGTTCCGTATATACAGTCGTTGGCAACAAGCTGAAAAAAAATGAAATCCGAAAAATATATCACTTTAGGAAAAGGAACTGCATTAATCTCGTTCATTATCGGAACTCTGATTTTTGGAATTTACTTTCTAACTTCAAACAGCGATTTGTTATTTATCGGATACGGATTTATAGTGCTTGCAGGAATTGTAAATTTGATAATTTTAATAGCAATTTTAGCTAAATCAAATTCGGATTTAACCAATCGTAAAAGACTTTTAAAAACAAGCGGATTGATGTTAATTAATCTTCCGATAATGTTTCTTTTCATTTGGTTCTCACTTATATTAATAGGGAATATGAGAATCACATTCACAAACTCAACTCAAAACAAACTGACTGATATTAAAATTGTAGGTTGCGAAACCGAACATATTTCGGAATTAAAACCTAACGAAAGCAAAACTGTTTGGGTAGGAATTACAGGAGATTGCTCAATAACCTTGGAATATTTGGAAAACGGAGAATTAAAAAAGGAAACCGTTGCTGGATATGTGACAAGCGGAATGGGACAAAAAATGAATCACAAAATTGACGGAAAAGATAAAGACATAATATAAAAAAAGCCAGTTGCCAACACCGTATATAATTTATTGCTAGTTCTAGCCTACTTACGAAAATCCTCGCGGATTTTCTATTTGGTTTGTATTTGCTAAATTAGGTGCTTAAAACACGCAACAAACCATATACAAACCCGTTACCTGCAATTTGACGAAAAAAATCAATCAACATTCAAAGTTGACTTTCTATGTGCTAAACCCCATTCAATCATTGAATCCAAAACGGAAAGAATATTTTTACCAGAATCCGTCATTTTATATTCAATCCGTACAGGAGTCGAGTCATAAACAATCCTTCTAATGACACCATTTAATTCTAATTCTTTTAATTCTTTTGACAACATTCTTGGTGTAATTTTCTCAATATTAGCCTGTATATCTTTATATCTATGATTCCCATAAAGAATTGAAGCTAAAATGGGTAATTTCCATTTTCCACTTATCACATTTAAGGTATCATTTATAGCCAAAACATACTTTCTTTGACACTTTTTTACCTCTGAAATATTTACAAATTCACTCATACTTGAAAAAATTAATTGTACTATACAAAAGTATAGTAGTATTTTATAGTAGTATACTATATATTATATAGCGAATTTAATAAATTTGTCCCATTAATTTCAATAAAATTTAAAAAAATGAAAAAATTAGTAATCGTTACACATCCTGATTTAAAAACATCCAACATAAATAAAACTTGGATAAATGAACTTAAAAAGCATCCTAACGATTTTGAAATTCATTCACTCTATGATAAATATCCAAACCTAAACTTTGACATTGCACAAGAACAAGCATTGTTGGAAAGTTATGACGAAATTATATTTCAATTTCCACTTCATTGGTTCAGTACACCTTACGCATTGAAAAAATACATTGATGATGTATTTACCTATGGTTGGGCATTTGGACCAGAAGGTGATAAATTAAAAGGAAAGAAAATAGGATTGGCTGTATCGACAGGAGGCATTAAAGATTCTTATACTCCACCACAAGGTATTACTCTAAAAGATTTGCTAAATGATGTTACGTTATCTTTTGTATACTGTGGTTGCGAATTAGGGTATATCCATATATTTCACGGTGCAATGTACGAACCACAAGAAGCTGATGTTATTGCTAATTCAAAAGAGTATGTTTCTGCATTTATTGATTAATAAACTTCTTAGATGAACCGTAAACAATTTATAAAAGTAGCAGGCATAACTGCTTTTAGTATTCCAATGATTTCAGCACTAAATAAATTAGAAAATATAACAGGAAAGTTTAGCAATTCACAACGAATGCCAGTATTGTTTTTAGGTCACGGTTCTCCTATGAATGGTATTGAAGATAACGAATTTGTTCGTGAGTTTAAAAAACAGGGTAAGCAATTAGGCAAACCAAACGCTATTATTGTCGTTTCAGCTCATTGGGAAACAAAAGGAACTTTTGTTACAGCTATGGAAAATCCAAAAACAATTCACGACTTTGGAGGCTTTCCTAAAGAGTTATATCAAGTGCAGTACCCTGCTCCAGGACATCCGAAATTAGCAAAAGAAATCACAGAAATTGTAACGCCCAAAAACACAGTTCACTTGGATGACAAATGGGGTTTAGACCACGGTTCTTGGACAGTTGTAAAACATTTGTTTCCAAATGCAGATGTGCCTATAATTCAGTTGAGTTTAGACCTCTCTTTAACTCCTAATCAACATTATGAATTGGCTAAGCAACTAAAGAAGTTAAGAAATAAAGGCGTGTTGATAATTGGAAGTGGCAATATCGTTCACAATTTAAGGAAAGTAGATTTCACGAAAATTAACGAGAATTATGGTTATGATTGGGCAATTGAGGTAGATGAAAAAATGAAGAAGTGGATATTGGAAGGAAATCACAAAAGTCTGATTGATTTTAAAAATCAAGGAAAAGCTTTTGATTTAGCCATTCCAACTTCCGAACATTATCTTCCTTTACTATATACTTTAGCTTTAAAAGCCAAAAACGACAATACGACCATATTTAATGATACTCCAATAGGTGGTTCACTTACAATGACAAGCGTGAAATTTGGATAAAAAACTGCAGGTAACAATGTATATAAGCCATAGCGGAGTAAGTGCTTCGTTTGTGGCTTTTTTGTATATTTAAGGTCTGTACTAAACCGAAAAGTTAGTGCGTAAAATCCACTACGTCTCATATACGAGACCGTTATAAACAATTCCTCCCTTTGTGGAAAAAAACAAATAATTACTTAAAGCTAACGTTTAATTAGCTAAAAAAAGAAGAAAAATAAGACTGAAAAACAGAATCACTAATAGCTGATTTTCAAGATAATACAAAAAAGTTAGTCAGAATAAAAGACAATGAAAACAAATAAGATAAAAGAATAGCCAACTTTTGGAAATAGACAAGAAAAGAACCTTAAAAGAAATTAAAAATAAAATCGCAATTAAAGGTCGGAATAAGCCGAAAAAAGACTAAAAACAGAAGTAGGTGTTAAGTAAAATAAAAACAATATGAAACGAGTAAATCAATTATTATTTGGATTATTAATCCTTGGATCAACAACAATAACGAGTTGTAAAAAGGAAGGGTGTACAGATCCCAACGCTTTAAATTATTCTGTGGCTGCAAAAAAAGATAATGGAAGTTGTATTACTGCAGAAGATGTACAAAATGCTAATCCCAATCCACAGAATCTTTATGTTGAGAATTTTAGTTTGACATTTAATAATTCTACATCATTTGATTATTATATTCCGAATTTCAATTATGAAAGTGGAGATATGATAGTCATTGAAACTGTGAATTCGTATAGTGAGTGGACGTCCTTGCCATATATTTTTGATGTTGATACACATCTAGAAGGTACTTATGAGTCTGATGGTACTGTTTGGATTTATCTTAAAAATGATGATGGAACTTCTTATTTCTCTACTACTAGTCAGACTGTATCATTTAGAGTTGGGTTAATAAAACATAAAGGCATGATCTTAGACCCAAATATCAAAGATATGACAATATCAGAATTAAAGACAGTATTATAGTGGTATTGATAAAATAGTTTATAAAAAAAACATAGGTAAGTAGCCGCCCTTTTGAACGGCTACTTACTTCATATACAAACCGTTATAAACAATAAAAATTGGCTCATTGTTGTAAGAAAAAAAGCTATGTTTATTTCAGGTTTAATAAATTGTTAACCAATAATTTACTGAAATTTGACCTATTAAGTTGAAAAATGAAACACACGTTGAACCTTACGATTTTTTGGTAAGAATTTACGTATTTTGTTTAGGTTTGACGCTTATTAAAAGGACGATTTGATTTTCAGGATTCGAATCTCATAAAGTCTGCTAAATCCGAGTACAGATAAAAAACTAGTTTCTACTATCGAAAGTTTTTGAAGAACATACTTGACGCTTGAAGTTGGTAAATTCCAGTTTTTTTTGGGGTTAATTAATCCAAAAATTCATAGTCAAATTGGAGTGATACAAAAATAAAGTTTATAACAACATGTATAAAACATAGCTATTAAATGCCAAACTGAAAGGGCTATGCTATTTAAAATTACCGCCCCATTTTTAATTTGGTGTTTAAAATAAAAAAGTTAAAAACAAAATATAAAAATATGGCTCAGTGCTGAACGATAGTTTGTACATTTAACAAACGCTACGTTTCATACATTGGGCGTTGTGTTTCATACCCGAAAAAAGCCAGCCGCATATTTTACACATTTATTTTTTTGCCAATGCTGAATTCCAACACTAAAAAATAAAAGAGTAAAATCTTTCCAACGCTCACGAAAAAAACGGAAAAAATAAAACTGAAAAATAAAAAATATTTTTACATTTGCTAAAAGTAGGTCAAACCAAAAAATGTAAAACTTAAAATATGGCAAGTTTTGGACACTTTATAAAAAAGGAAAGAGAAAAAAGGGGATGGACACAAACTGAATTTGGTGCTAAAATAGGCAATAATTCGAGTGCAATTAGTAGAATGGAAAATGGTTATCAAAGGTTTAGTGTTTCAAAGCTCGAAAAACTTTCTAAAATATTCAATATTGATTTTCAGGTAATTAAAGACCTTTTCTATGCTGATAAATTCGCAAGAGAAGCATATAAAAACAATTGTTCTGACAAAGTCTTTATGGTAGCAGAAGATACTGTAAAATACATCCAAGATAAAAATAGTAAACAAGCCAAATTAAAACTTTAAAAAATGGCAAACGAAAGAAAAACAGAAATCATTGTTAGAAATCATTTTAACAAATTCCTTTCAAGTATTGAAATGGAAGAGCAAAAATCTGACAATGCGAAAATTGATAAACTCTTAAAATCTGCATCAAAAAAAGGTAGCGGAAGAGGTTATCCAGAGTTTTTAATTTCTTACAAAGCAAATTCAGACTTATTAATAGTTATTGAATGTAAAGCAGATGTAACAAAACACGAAAGTAAAACAAGAGATAAATATTCTGACTATGCAGTAGATGGTGTTTTGCTCTACTCCTCCTACTTATCTAAAAGTTTTGATGTTCTTGCAATTGCTGTTAGTGGTGAAACTAAAAGAAATATAAAAATTTCTCATTTTCTTCACCTAAAAGGAGAACGTAAAGCAACTGAAATATTTGATGATAAATTACTTTCAGCAGAAGACTATTTAAATGGTTATTTGAAAAGTCCTGAAAAATTCAGACAAGATTATAAAACACTTCTTGATTTTACTAAAAAATTAAATGAAAATTTACATACTCACAAAATTTTAGAAAGTCAACGTAGTTTATTATTAAGTTGTGTGCTAATTGCTCTCGAAAACACTGCTTTTAAAAACTCCTACGCATCACATAAAACACCTAAAAATTTAGCCAATTCATTAGTGCAAACGGTTTCGAATGAATTAGAAAGTGCTAACATTTCAGGAGATAAATTAAATAATCTAAACGTTCAATTTAGTTTTATAAAAACAGATACCTCTTTATCAAGAAAAGATAAAGTCTTGAAAGAATTGATAGATGAAATAGACGAAAATATTAATCAATTTATCAAAACACACGAATATTTTGATGTTTTAGGTCAATTATATATTGAGTTCTTAAGATATGCAAATAGTGATAAAGGTTTAGGAATTGTTTTAACACCACCTCATATAACCGAATTATTTGCAGAATTAGCAGAAGTTAATAAAAATTCTATTGCTTATGATAACTGTACTGGAACAGGTGGTTTTTTAATTTCAGCAATGAAAAAAATGATTGAAGATGCTAAAGGAGATGCAGAAAAAATAAAAGAAATAAAAGCAAAACACTTAATTGGAACTGAATATCAATCTCATATTTTTGCTTTAGCAGTTTCAAATATGTACATTCATCAAGATGGTAAAACTAACATAATGAATGGCAGTTGTTTTGAACCAAATATTATAAAAGAAGTAAAGGCAAGAAAACCAACTGTTGGTTTTTTAAATCCACCTTATAAATCGAATAAAAAAACTGATACAGACGAATTTGAATTTATTTTAAATAATTTAGACTGTTTGGTAGATGGCGGAACTTGTATTGCAATTGTGCCAATGCAAAGTGCTTTAGCAACAAAAGGTAAAGTTTACGAATTTAAAAAGCAATTATTAAAAAAGCATACTCTTGATGCAGTTTTGTCAATGCCTGATGAATTGTTTTTTAATTCTAAAGTTGGTGTTGTTTCTTGTATAATGATTTTTAAAGCACACAAACCACATCCTAAAAGTAAAGAAACATACTTTGGTTATTATAAAGATGATGGGTTCGTTAAAAGAAAAATTCAAGGAAGATATGATGCTTTTGGAAAATGGGACGCAGTAAAAGAAAAGTGGATTTCCAACTATATCAATAGAAAGCAAGAAGCAGGTTTTAGCGTAAATAGAGCTGTATCAGCAGAAGATGAATGGGTTGCAGAAGCATATATGAAAACTAATTATTCAAACCTTTCAGAAGAAGACTTTACAGATACTATTTTAGATTATGTAACTTTTTTATTTAATAACAAAGTAAACCTTGAAGACTATGAATGATTTAGTTAAAATATCTGATATTTTTAATCTGAATTATGGTAATAGTTTAGAGTTAATTAATCTTGAAAAATGTAGTTCAACAGATTATAATTCAATCCCATTCGTTTCTCGTTCTGAAAAAAATAATGGTGTTTCAGCATTTGTTTACGAGATGATTGACATTGAAACAAATCCAAAACATACTTTGACAGTTGCTTTAGGTGGTTCTGTTCTTTCTACTTTCTACCAACCTTTGCCTTTTTATACAGGTTTTCACGTTCTCGTATTATCACCAAAAAAGAAAATGTCTGTTGAAGAAATGCTATTTTATGCAAAATGTATTTCAAGTAATAAATATAAATACAGTTATGGTAGGCAGGCAAATAAAACATTAAAAGATTTATTAATTCCTAAAAACACACCTAAAAAATTAATAGATATACTTTCAAGGTTTAAAACAAACTTAGAGCAAGACTTAAAACAAAAACCTGTTATTGCCAAAAAAATAAAACTTGACACAAATAATTGGAAACTATTTTCTTTATTAGACTTGTTCACAATTACTGGAAGTAAAACCACACCAAAACAAGAACTTGAAGAAATTGGATATGGAATGTTTCCAAATGTAACAACTCAAGCAACTAATAATGGAGTTGATAATTTTTATGATGTTCATACTGAAGAAGGAAATGTATTAACCGTTGATAGTGCTGTTTTAGGTTATTGTTCATTTCAACCTTTAAAATTTTCAGCAAGTGACCACGTAGAAAAATTAATACCAAAATTTGAAATGAATAATTATGTCGCAATGTTTTTCGTAACAATTATGAATTTAGAAAAATATAGATATAATTATGGTCGGAAAGCAAGTCAAACAAGAATGAAAACAATATCAATAAAACTACCAGAAAAAAACGGAAAACCAAATTTTAGTTTAATGGAAAAATATATTAAATCTTTGCCATATTCTAAATCATTATAAAAGTCAACGCATAAGCCATACACATTTGCAATTCGCTCAGACCAACAACACAAGCAAAAATTGCAAAAGAGTATGGCTTTGCCAACGCTACAAACAGAATGAAAATAAAACAACGAAAACACAACAATATGTATAGTGCATAGCACCCTGCGGGATGCTACGACACCATACATGGAACGTTGTGCCTAATTCCTCCCTTTTCCCAAAAAAAATAATTACTTTAAGGTAACGTTTTGAGTCATTTTTGGTTCATTTTTTACTTATTTTCAATTTTTTGAGCATAGGTTTCTAGTCAATTTTATTAATTTCTTAGCATAATTTCCCTAGTTATAACTGTAAGGTGCTTATTTTTAGGTTAACTTAAACTGTTTAAAACTTCAACGATAATCCAATTCTTTTACGTTCAACATCAACTTGAATTACTTTTGCTTTAACGTGTTGGTCAATACTAATAAAATCGGTTGGGTTGGTCACAAATTCTTTTGATAATTGTGTTTTATGAATCAAACCATTTTCTTTTATACCAATATTCACAAACGCTCCAAAATCAGTTACGTTGGTTACAATTCCACTAAGTTCCATTCCTGTAATAAGGTCATCTATTGTTTTTAATCCAGGCGTAAATTCAAATATTTTAGCTTGTTTTCTAGGATCAAATCCCGGTTTTTTAAGTTCATTTAATATATCTGTAATGGTAAATCCCCCTACCTTATCACTTACAAAATCATTTACATTAATTTGGTTTATCAAATTTTCATCTCCAATTAAATCAATTATTTTAATTTTTAGTTGTTTAGCCATTTTTTCAACTAATTCATAATTTTCTGGATGAACAGAACTATTGTCTAAAGGATTTTTTGAAATAGGCACCCTCAAAAATCCTGCTGATTGTTCAAACGACTTTGCTCCCATTTTAGGAATATTTTTTAAATCTTCACGAGATTGAATTAAACCATTTTTTTCACGATATTCAACTATTGATTCAGCTAATTTTAATCCCAAACCAGACACATACGCCAATAAATATTTTGATGCTGTATTAATATTAACACCCACTTTATTTACACAACTTTCCACCACAAAGTCTAGAGATTTTTTGAGTTTTGTTTGATTAACATCATGTTGATATTGTCCTACACCCAAAGATTTAGGGTCAATTTTCACCAATTCGGCTAGTGGATCGGCTAAACGCCTGCCTATTGACACAGCGCCCCTCACAGTCACATCATAATCTGGAAATTCTTCTCTTGCAATTTTACTCGCCGAATAAATTGAAGCACCATCTTCACGAACAACAAATACTTTTAAATCGCGCTTAAACCGAATGTGTTTTATCCAATTTTCAGTTTCTCGTCCTGCAGTTCCATCACCAATGGCAATCACATTAATTTTATACATTTCTACCAATTGCGCAATTTTAGCCGTTGCTTTTGATTTGTCATTTTTTGGAGGATGAGGATAAACCGTTGCGTTGTGTACTAATTTACCGCTTTTATCTAAACAAACCACTTTACAACCTGTTCTAAATCCAGGATCTAACGCTAAAATTGACTGGGCTCCAATGGGTGGAGCTAATAGTAATTTTTCAAGATTTTTAGCAAAAGTTTGAATAGAAGAATCGTCTGCTTTGTCTTTATAAAACGATTTGGTTTCGGTTTCTAATGAAGGTTGCAATAATCTTTTATAGGCATCTTTAATAGCTTTTTTTACTAGATCTGAATTGTCATTATTATTTTTACAAAATAAGCGTTCAAGCCTTTGCATTGTATAATCTACATTTGGTTCAACTTTTAGGCGAATAAAACCTTCTTTTTCGGCTCGTAAAATGGCTAACAATCTATATGACGGGCAATTTGATAAACGTTGCGTATAATCTAAAATATCTCTAAATTTTTGTTTTTCTTGCTTTTGATTATCCGTTAATTCCTTTTTTGATTTGACCTCTTTTGTTATAATTTGACCGTGTTCAACAAACGATTTTCTCAATTTTTCACGTACAATATCATTTTCATTTATCCAATCTGCAATAATGTGTAAAGCACCCTCAATTGCTAAATCGGCTGTATTATAATCTCCATTTAAAAATCGATTTGCAGCATGGTGAGGATCTCCATTATCTTGTTTCATTATAATTTTTGCCAAGGATGTTAATCCTGCATTTTTGGCTTTTTCTCCCTTGGTTAATCGTTTAGTTTTATAAGGTAAATAATAATCTTCTAATTTAATTAAATCCCAACAATCTTTAATTTTAGTTTGCAGCATTTCAGACAAAACGCCTTTTTCGTTTATAGCATTTAAAATAAATGATTTTCGTTTTTCGATCTCGTTAAATTTTTCAGCCAATTCTTGAATTAAGGCAATTTTAACTTCATCTAAATTATTGGTTTGCTCTTTTCTGTACCTTGCTATAAATGGGATTGTTGCACCCGATTCAAATAAAGATATTGTATTGTTAATTGCGTCTGTTCTTAATCCAGACGTATTTTGAATGTATTGTACTTGAGTCATTAATTTTATTTAATTATTTACCAATATGAAATAATGCTTTACCTTGATTAACAACGGGTTTATTATCATGCCCAAAAATAAAACCGTCTTGTTTTGCAATAATTTGTTTTTCAAACTGTCCATAAGGATTAGTTAACACACCTAAAACATCTCCTTTTTTAAACCATTCCCCTGTTACTTTTTTAGGTATAAAAATTCCTGCTATTGATGCCCTCATCCATTTATTTTGAGTAATTGTAAATGTGTCTTGTGTCCCAATATTTTCATCAATCATATTATAATGATGTAAAACTCTTTTTATGCCATTTATACCTTCATTAATTGAAAAATCATCTAAACGCAATGATTCTCCTCCTTCAAAAACAATCATAGGAATTTCTTTTTTGTGTGCTTCTTTTCTAAACGATTTTGGAATTAATCCTGATTCAATTGTTAAAGGAGCATTAAATATTTTAGCAAGTTCAAGGCTTTTATTATCTTCTCTAAATGCTCTAATTTGCGGAAAATTATAAATACTTGACCCTCCCGTATGGAAATCTATACCTAAATCTACAAGGGGTAAAATTTGATGCGTAATAACATACGCTACTCTTGATGCCAAAGATCCTCTTTTGGTACCAGGAAAGCTACGATTAACATCTTTTCCGTCTGGTAAATCACGTGAAAAATTAATGAAACCATAAATATTTACCAATGGTAAGGCTATGACTGTTCCACATTTTAAATTCTCAAATAAATGAGAGCAAACTGCACGCCTCACTATTTCAATTCCATTAATTTCATCTCCGTGAACTCCTCCTGTTAATAAAATTGTTGGTCCTTCATTTTTGCTTCTATAAACATGTGCATGAACTGTTATGGAAGTACCTGACGCTAATTTAGATACATTTAATTTAACCGTTTTATTTTCGCCAGGTTGAATATTAATTTTATTTATTTGCATCATTTTTTTGTTGATTTAGTCTTTTAAAATCTTTTTCAATAAATTTAATTATAGCGCCTGCAATATCAATTTTTGTAGTATTTTCTATTCCTTCAAGTCCAGGAGATGAATTTACTTCCAAAATAAGTGGCCCATTTTTAGAACGAATAATATCTACGCCACCAATTTTTAAATTGAGTGCTTTTATTGCTTCAACCGCCATAGTCATTTCACTTGGTCCCAAACTCACATTATGTCCTTTTGCTCCTCTATGTATATTGGATCTAAATTCATTTGGGGGTGCGATTCTTTCCATTGCAGCTACTACTTTATCACCAACAGTAAATAATCTGACATCTCGTCCTTTAGATTCGGCAATAAATTCTTGTAAAATTACTTTTGTTTTAGATAGAGCATAATAATCAAAAAACCGTTTTGATTGGGCTTCTGATTTGATTAAATATACACCAACACCTTGTGTTCCTTCTGTTATTTTTAAAACAAAAGGATAACCAAACGCTTTATTTTTTTCAATCAGACTTTCGGCATGCTCAAGGTCGTTAGAAAAAAAAGTAGTGGGCATATTTAGCTCTTTTTCAGCCAAAATTTGCATACACCTAAATTTATTTCTCGAATTTAAAAGTCCGTCAGCACTTGTTAGTGTTGGCACACCCATTTTTTCGAAATGACGGATTACTTTTTCACCCTGTTTGGTTACATTGGCTCCTATTCTTGGAATAATATAATCTGGTTTTGGTAAAATTACATCATTATAACTAACTGTAAATTCACTATTTTGAATCAATAAGTCACAAAACATATGACTAAGCACTTTAATCGAATGACCTGCCTTTTCACCTGCTTTAACAAGTCGATTAGTAGAATATAAATTTTCGTTTCGAGATAATATATATATGAGCATTACCTAATAATTTCTTCAGATTCGATTAAGCTACTTTTATTTAAAGCCTTATCGATTAGTTGAATACTATACTTTATAGTGTCGGATTGATTTGACAACTGGTTATAGTATAGAGTTCCCAATCCTATTTCAATCTTACCTTTAATACCTTTTGCTTTTCCTTTAGTGATTATTGGTTCCATTCTGTATTTTAAAATGATAGGATTTCCATCTAAATCAAGTCCTTCAGTCCAACCAATTTGATCATCTTTTTCAAAATAATTGACATAAATATTATAATGAAATTCAGAATTAATATCATAAGGCGGTAAAGTGTCTGAATCGGTTAAGCCTAAATCTCCATCTCCATCTGTAAAATTAATGGTTAAAGTAGCACTGTCACTCACAACTGAAAAACTATCATAGGTAATTACAGGTTCAATCGGATATACTTCTTTTTTAAAACAAGATTGTAAAACAAGAAGCATGAGCAGAGTTGAGAAAATAAAATGTATTTTTGTACGCAATTTCATAGTCGTAAATATAAGTATTCTATACTTTAAGACAGAATGAAACAAGATAAATTTCAACATATAGACAAAATATTTTCCATTTCGAACCAGTATGAATTCGAAAACATGGCATTATTGGTGTTTAATTTTCAGTATCAAAACAACCCTATTTATAAACAATACTGTGATTATTTAAAAATAAAATCAAATTCTATACAATCCATTGAGCAGATTCCTTTTTTACCCATTTCTTTTTTTAAAAGTCATCCAGTTTATATTGGGAATCAACCAGAAAATAAGACATTTACATCAAGTGGAACTACAGGAACGGCCACTTCTAGACATTTAGTTAAAGATATTTTGATTTATGAGCAATCTTTTTTGAAAGCTTTTGAATGGTTTTATGGTGATATTGAGGATTATGTTATTTTGGGACTTTTACCATCATATTTAGAGCGTGAAGGATCATCTTTAATTTATATGGTTGACAAATTGATACGGTTGTCTAAACATTCTAAAAGTGGATTTTATTTAAATGAATTTGAAGATTTAATCCAAACTATTAATACTGTAAAATCGACTAAAAAAGTAATTCTTTTTGGTGTTTCTTATGCATTATTAGACTTAGCAGAACAGTTTAAACCTGATCTTTCGGGATGTATAATAATGGAAACTGGAGGCATGAAAGGTAAGCGAAAAGAAATGCCAAAATCAGAATTACATAATACCTTAAAAATGGGGTTAAATGTAGATAATATTCATTCTGAATACGGCATGACAGAATTGTTGTCTCAAGCTTATGCCACTAAAAATGGTAAATTTATAACCCCACCTTGGATGAAAGTATTAAGTCGTGAATACAACGACCCATTTTCATATACAAGCTCAAAAACAGGAGGACTTAATGTTATAGATTTAGCAAATATTTATTCTTGTTCTTTTATTGCAACACAAGATTTAGGTAAAGTTAACAGTGCTTTTTTTGAAGTTTTAGGTCGATTTGACAATTCCGACATCAGAGGATGTAACTTACTAATACAGTAACACTTAACAATATAAACAAACCCAATCAAACTACGTATGAGGTGTGTTTATGTGAACAAATGTTAAATTTATCTAATAATTCATTGTTCTTATCGAAATAATATATATATTTGACCTAGTTTTTTCATGAAAACTATAGGTTTTTGAGATGAAATGCCGATTGTAAACGAACAATCGGCATTTTTTTTATAAAAATTTAACCTGTTCTTAACCACTAACTGAATAAGTATATTTATATTCGTTTTATGGAATTTTTTAACCGTGAATTAAGCTGGCTATCATTTAACGAAAGAGTACTACAAGAAGCTTTAGATCCTAAAGTACCAGTTATTGAACGTATCCGATTTTTAGGTATTTACTCAAATAATTTAGATGAATTTTTTAGAGTAAAAGTAGCTACTGTAAAACGGTTAATTGAACTTAAAAACAGTAAGGTTAGTGGCTTCATAGGCTCTCCAAAAGAACTATTAAAAGAGATTAAGCGCGTTGTAGTTCGACAACAACAATTATTTGAATTGGCTTATCAAAAAATTTTGCTAGAATTAAAAAACCAACATATTTTACAAACAACTGAAAAACATTTGAGGTTGGACGATAAAGAATTTGTAAAGCAGTTTTTTCAAGACAAAGTGCGTCCTCAAATTGTCCCCATTATGTTGTCTAACAAAAGAGATTTTCCTCAATTAAAAGACGACAGTATATATTTGGCAGTTAAAATGACCGAATTTGAAAAAACAAAAATAAGATATGCATTAATTGAAATTCCAAAATCATTAAGTCGATTTGTTGTTTTGCCACACCGAGAAGATGATCTTAAAAAGGTAATATTATTAGACGATATTATCCGCTTTAACTTAAAAGATATTTTTTACATATTTCATTTTGACCAAATTGAGGCATACACTTTTAAAATTACACGTGATGCCGAATTAGATTTTGATTTAGATATTTCTAAAAGTTTCTATCAAAAAATGCAAAAAAGTGTGTCACAACGTAAAAAAGGTGACCCTGTAAGAATGGTTTATGATGCAGCCGTTCCACTTGATTTATTAACCTATTTAATCGAAAAATTAGAATTAACAGCTGGTGAAAATATTATTCCTGGAGGACGTTATCATAATTTTAAAGATTTTATGAACTTTCCGGATTTTGGACTTAATAATATAAGCTATAAAACACTTACCCCCTTAAATCACCCTCAAATTGAAACGCCAATAAAACCAATCATCAAATCAATTTTTGAGAAAGATATTTTATTGTCATACCCTTTCCAAAAATTTGGACACGTAGTCGATTTATTACAAGAATCTGCTATTGATCCAAAAGTATTAAGCATAAAAATTAATTTATACAGAGTAGCGTCAAATTCTCAAATTATTAATGCTTTAATTAATGCGGCTAAAAATGGAAAAAAAGTAACCGTTGTGATTGAATTATTAGCGCGGTTTGATGAGCAAAACAACATAAATTGGTCAAGATATTTAGAAGATAATGGTGTAATTGTCATGTTTGGTGTTCCTAATTTAAAAGTCCATTCAAAGCTCATTTTAATTAAACGTAAATCTGGGGATTCAACAAAATCAATTGCCCATATAGGAACGGGAAATTTTCATGAAAAAACAGCTAAAATATATACCGATTTTTCATTATTAACAGCTAACCCATCATTAACCAAAGAAGTAGAAAAGGTATTTAAAATATTTAAAAATAACATTGACCGTAGTTTGTTTAGAGAGTTGATTGTATCGCCTTTTAATACAAGACGAAAATTGGTTAATTTGATTGAAAATGAAATAAAATTGTCCAAAAATGATGAAGATGCAAGTATATGTATCAAACTTAATAATTTGGTAGATTCTAAATTGATAAAAAAACTTTATGAGGCCTCAAATGCAGGTGTAAATATTAAATGTATTATAAGAGGAATGTGTGCTTTGGTACCCGGAATAAAAGGGCAATCTGAAAACATAGAAGTTAAAAGTATAGTGGGTAGATTTTTAGAACACACACGAGTTTTTATTTTTGAAAATGCCGGAGATGAAAAATATTTTATTTCATCTGCAGATTGGATGACAAGAAATATTGAAAGACGGATTGAAGTTGCAACACCTATTTATGATGAGGATATACAAAAAGATATAAAACATATTTTTAACCTACAATGGAATGATAATGTTAAGTCGAGAATTATTGACGAACAGCAAAAAAATAAATATGCAAAATCAGACAAAAAAGATTGTAATTCTCAATTAGAAATCTACGCTTATTTTAAACAAAAACTAAACAACAAATGAAATTTGGAGCCATAGATATAGGAACAAATGCCGCTAGACTATTAATTGGTGAGGTATTAAAAAATGAAGAAGGTTATACTTTTATCAAAAAAATATCATACACACGTGTTCCTCTAAGACTTGGTGTTGACGTTTTTGGAAAAGGAAGAATTGGAACTAAAAAACAAAAAGAATTCACAAAAACCATACAGGCTTTTAAACTTATTTCTGAAGTTTTTGATGTTGAAGGTTTGCGTGCTTGTGCCACATCTGCCATGCGTGAAGCAGAAAATGGTAAAGACGTTCAAAAGGCTATTTTAACCGAAACCGGTGTTAATATTGAGGTAATTGAAGGCTCTGAGGAAGCCAGTTTAATCTTTTCAACTTTTTTCTTACTCGATTTTGAACAAGACAAACCATTTTTAGTGATTGATGTTGGTGGTGGATCTACAGAAATTACAATTTTTAAAAATGGTGTAGTTGTATCTGCAAAGTCTTTTAAAATTGGAACAATTAGGGTTTTAGAAGGAAAAGTTAAAGACAATATATGGGATAAAATTAACGAATGGCTAGATGAAAATATTGAATTAAAAACAGGTTATCAAATTTTTGGAACAGGTGGAAATATTAATAAAATTCATAAACATTTTGGTAAACAATTTATGAAACCTTTGTATTTAGACGAACTTACTGATTTATATAGAGATTTAGAGCCATTATCGGTTAAGCAAAGAATTAAGCGCTACAATTTAAAACAAGATAGAGCTGATGTAATTGTACCGGCTTTAAAAATATATTCTACTATTTTAGAACACTTAAATGCTTATAAAATTTATGCCCCAAAAATTGGCTTATCAGATGGCATTATTTATGATTTATACAAAAAGTCTAAAAGTTAATTGAATTAGATTTTATGCTTATCTGTTACTTTCCCTAAAACTTAATTTAATTATAAATTAACCGCAAGGGTTGCAAAGTTTTACGCAATGTGTGCAAAGAAAAACTAAAGATTAAGAAATGTATTTTTTTTATCTGACCTCTTAAATTTTAAGAACTAAATAAGTTAAACTAATTAATTGGGGAAACAAGCGGATATACACATTAGATTATCTTTTATAAAAAAATAAAATCAAAATCAACAATGACTTACAATGACTCAAAAAATGAAATTAATTGTTCTTTTTGTTCTTTTGACAAATCTGCGTCTGAATGTAAATAAGTATAACCAGCAACTGGCATTTCTCCTTCTTCTATTTCCTCAACTGATTCTTCTGCAATTTTTGCTTTGTCTTTATCAGCATAAGTCCCCCAATTTGAAAAATTAAAGTGCTCGCGACCTTCAACTATGTGGTCTTCAATTAGCCAAGAAAATGGTGCTATATTAGTGTACCAAGGATATTTAGTTTCGCTTGAGTGACAATCATAACAAGTTGATTTAAGTATCGTTGCTACTTCATCTGATGGGTTAGTTATTGTGATTAAATCATTTTCAATTTTATATTCTGGATTGGTTTTGTTGATTCTGACAAATTGAATTCCGATAAACGCTACTAACAAGACTAAAAATATTTTCTTTTTCATGACAATTTTTTTGCGAATTTACCATTTTTTTTGCGTTAGGGATTGAAATGATAGCTTTTTTGTTTAAAATGATTAGAGTAAGTTATAAACTATAAGCGACCTGAGAAGCTTATGGTTTGTTTACTTACTTTTTATTTATAACTAAAAACTTTAATGTAAAGCCCGACCTTTTGGGTAACGCCCAACAATTTATTTTTAGAAATCAAAAGTAAGTA
>Ga0316206_1001088_pt1 | contig 27279 bp, 27 predicted proteins | sample 6monthpyrite_MG_FD_204942 | JGI IMG/M metagenome (GOLD analysis project Ga0316206, IMG submission 204942) | Microbial mat bacterial communities from mineral coupon in-situ incubated in ocean water Damariscotta River, Maine, United States -... | ecosystem: Environmental > Aquatic > Marine >... | reverse complement strand
GTCTTAAAAACTGATATTAGAAGAAAAAGAGATATTCGAGAGATCCAGATTGTTAAAAAGGTAGTTTGTAAGACGTGCATTGACATAGGCGCTAAAGAGTAAGAAGTTGAAGATCAAAAAGCCATAAACACCGGCAAGGATCATATACACTTGCTTTGTCGGTGTCTTCTCATCGGCATACAAGGTTGTGCTGTTATTCTCCAAACTTTTTTTGATCCCTTCTGTAAATCCTTTTTGAAAAGCTTCCCAGGTACCGGCATCAATCAAGTTAAACGAAGCCAATATGAGCATATAAAGCCCTACTAGGGAAAAAAATGCGACAAAATAGGTCAAAAAGAACTCCCCACTTTTCCCCTTGAAGAAAAAGAGGGCATTACCGTATTTTGTGTTATTGGCTATGTACTGCCTTTGTTTGTATATGGCGTAGGGGTAGGCCAGTCCCAGTGTAAATAAGGAGGTGATGGGAAGTACGATAAAATGAAAAAATACATACAGGTACTCGCCTATGAAATTAAAACGTATCTGTCGGTAGGAAGAATACTGCATGTTAAACTTAGTCGCACGTGCGATTAAAAAGGGTATTCCGAAAAAGAATAGTAGTGTAAAGACCGGCGTGATAAAAGGCACGAAAGTGACGGATAGTTCATACAAAATAATGATCGTAACAACGATAGCACGTCCTTTTAGAATCTGCATAGGACGGGCATGATAATCAAAACTGCTCCCCGCTAAAGAAGTGTGTCCATAAAAATAACGTTTATTCCTTACCTTGGCCCAAGCCGAATAAATGCCTAATGTCAGAATACTCAGCATTATATTGACAAAATAGATTTTGAAATATTCCCAACCATTCCCCGTAAAAAGAACTGGATGCGCTTGCTCTTGTGTCATGTTTTCCCTTGTAGAAATATATTTTAGGAAATTTTCCTTATATTTTAGCTTTACTTGTTATCATTTAAAAAAACAAGCGAGCGCGTATGCGAGAAACAATTACATTTTTAGGTTTGCATGACCCTGTAAGTGCATGGATGCACCTTTTTGCGGCTTTTGGATTTTTTATAGCCGGTTTTTTTTTAGTTAAAAAAGCATGGGGTTCTAAGCTTCGTGTAGCCGCAATGATTTTTTATACTTTTTCCTTGGTCTTTCTTTTTTCTATGAGTAGTACCTTCCATCTTCTGGAATACAATACAACAGGGCGAAATGTCTTACAGGTTATGGATCATGCGGCTATTTGGATACTGATAGCGGGTACTTTTGTCCCTATTCATACCCTGATGTTTAGAGGTCCCAAGCGTTGGGGTGTCTTGCTTTTGGTCTGGATTATTACAATTCCGGGTGTTGTTTTGACAACGGTCTTCTTTTCGACAATGCCTGAATGGCTTAGTCTGAGTTTTTATTTGGGTCTTGGCTGGATAGGTATTTTAACTGCTTATTTGGTAATACGTCAGTATGGTAAGAAAGAAGCACGGTATATCTTTTACGGGGGTATTGCCTATACCATAGGTGCAGTCATGGAGTTCTTACGCTGGCCTGTTCTGGTGGGCGGGGTTGTTGAAGCTCATGAGTTTTTTCACGTCTTTGTTATCCTGGGTGCAAGCTATCATTGGTACTTTGTGTATGAACATGCTTCTTGGCCCATTTATCACAAGCAGATCTTTATTGTCAAACATAATCGGGAGAGGACCTATTTTAGAGCGCATGCAAAAGGTGAGAACCTTCGCTTAGAAGCTACATCCTTAACAGCGTTAAAAGAAAAGATACACAGCTGTATAGAAGATATGTACCATGGGAAGTTGCCGATAGAAAAAGTTGTTTTGGAGTTTTTTGAAGAAGAAGAGATCGCTTACTAAGCCTTCTCCTGTCATTTGATAACTGCTTTTTACAAAGATGTTAGCCCAAGAAGCCTTAAGCGATGTTGCAACAAAGCTACGCTTTATGTTGCAAAAAAAGCGTGCCTATGAACGTTTTGAAACGCGTTGACACTCACTGACGAAGTGTTTTGCATTGGCAACAGGAACGTCTGGCAAGATACCGTGGCCAAGGTTGAAAATATGACGTGAAGTTCCCATCACTTTTTGAATATCCTCAACACTTTTTGTAGTCTCTTCTTGAGAATAAAGTCTACATGGCTCCATATTCCCTTGAAGTACATACTTGTCCCCAAGTTTCTCTTTCGCAAGCTCCATAGGTGTTGCCCAATCTACACCAAAGACATCAAAGTTTCCATAAACCTTGTCTAAAAATGAAGGAATACCTTTAGGGAACATGATGATAGGTATATTTGGATACTTGCTCTTTAGGTAGTCAGCTATCTCAACCATATATTTCCATGAGAATTCATCATACTTAGACGGTTCAATCGCTGCGGCCCATGAGTCAAAGATCTGAACAACATCAATTCCCGCTTCGATCTGTTTTTCCATATAAAGTTTTACGACTTCAGTGACCTTTGCAAGGATCTTGTGTAAAAGTTTTGGATTAGAATACATCATCTTTTTACAGATGTTATAGGTCTTTGTTCCTTGACCTTCTATCATGTAAGTAGCCAATGTCCATGGAGCACCAGTAAAACCGATCAGTGCCTTGTCGTCTGCTAACTCTTGCTTGATTAGTTTGATCGTGTCAAAAACGTAGGTTAGTTTGCTTGCCGCTTCATCCCCACCGATAAGTCTGTCGATATCTGCTTCACATGTGATAGGATCGTTGAATTTCGGACCCTCACCTTTGATAAACTCTAAGTCCATTCCCATTTCATCGGGGATAACCAAGATGTCAGAAAATAAGATAGCTGCATCAACACCGACAATATCAATAGGTTGAAGGGTTACTTCACAGGCTTTTTTGGGATCATGACAAAGGTTTAAAAAGTTTCCTGCTTTTGCACGTACAGCCATATATTCAGGTAAATAACGACCTGCTTGACGCATCATCCATACGGGTGTATACGGTGTTTCTTTGCCGAGACAGGCGTCTACGAATATTTTATTGGACATTAGTGGTCCCCTTTATGTAAAAAGTATAATGCAACCGCGAGCAGTAAGATCGAAGCTGAGAAATAAAGCATTTCAAGTGCACCGTCATAATCCGTATGCAGTACACGTTGAAAAAAGTTAACTACAAGTACCATAACGATAACTTTTGCGATCTTATCTTTTAGTTGGTCAAGTGAATGGATCTTTAGCACTTCTGATTGACCTTCTGCTTCAGCAGCATCGATTTTTGAGATAAAAATCTCATATACACCAAAAGAAAAGATGAGAAGTACAATAGCAATCAGATAAAGATCAATTGCTCCGATGATATCAGCAACAATATCTTCATGCAGGTGCTCGGGATGTGCATGATGAAATATCATCTCGTAAATCATGACCATGACAGCCCATATATCTAAACTGGCAACGAGAAAAAGTATAATGGCACCGAAAAGACTAAAGATAACTGCAAACATCGTAAACAGACGTGAACTCCAAAGGGTATTCTCAAATAATCTCTCAAACATCTTCTATTCTCCCTGCATCTCTACCCATTTTTGGGCAATTCTTACAGCATTGGTCGCAGCACCGACGCGAAGGTTGTCTGCAACGATAAACATGTTAAGTACATTTTTTCTGTAAAGGTCACTACGAATACGTCCTACAAAGGTCTCGTTCTGATCGACACAGGCTGCAGGCATTGGATATTCACTTTCGGCAGGGTTATCAAGAATAATGACATTTGGTGCTTTTCTTAGAATCTCTCTTGCCTCATTCGCATCCACATCAGCGTCAAAGGTAAGTGTCAAAGACTCTGCATGTCCTCTAAGGGTTGGAACGCGTACACAGGTTGCAGAGACTTCTACCTTTTTCTTAAGGATTTTAACTGTCTCATTCACCATCTTCATCTCTTCTTTTGTGTATCCATTTTCCATAAATATATCAATCTGAGGGATGACATTGAGCGCAATTTGATGCGGGAAGGCATTATGCTCTGAGGTGTCCAACTTGAACTGGAAAAAGTCTTGCATCTGTGTAACAAGCTCTTCCATGGCTACTTTTCCACCACCTGAAGTCGCCTGATAGGTAGAGACATCAACACGTAACAGGTCATAAGCTTCGTCTAAAGGTTTAAGTACCTGTACCATCTGGATAGTAGAACAATTTGGATTAGCAATAATCCCAGTTGTCTTCCACTCACTTATCTCTTCAGGGTTGACTTCAGGAACAACCAATGGCACATCCTCATCCATTCTGAAATGACTGGTGTTGTCAATGACAACTGCGCCTGCTTCTGCTGCAAATGGAGCATATTTTTCTGAGATTGAACCACCGGCTGAGAAGAGGGCAATCTCTATCTCTTCTTCTTTAAAAATAGTTTCTGTTAATTCTTTTATAACAATGTCATTTCCATTGAAGTTTATAGTACTTCCGGCTGAACGCTCACTGGCTAAGGGGACAATTTTGTTAAATGGGAAGTCTATCTCTTCAAAGATACGAAAGATCTCTTCACCTACAGCTCCTGTTGCACCGACAATGGCTACGTTATATTTACGCATTTTTCTTTCCTTTATAAATTATATTTTTCAATTTTATTCTCAAGTGTACTTTTTGTCATACTCAGCATCTTGGCACTCTCATCAAGGTTCATTTCACATGAATTCAAGACCTCTTCAATGAGCTCTTTTTCCATATCGGTGATTGACTTCTGCTTCTGTCTACTGTCTAAAAAAAGCTCATCAGGTGTGATGGAACTTCCCTCACTTAGGATGGTTGCTCTTTCGACAACAGAAACAAGCTCACGTATGTTACCCGGCCATTTATAGGCTAAAAGTGCCCTCTGTGCAGCCTCATCAAAACTTTTAGTCTCAAAACCGTACTTTTGACAATTGTCTTCAAGTACTTTTGACGCAATATCAAGTATCTCTTCTGTACGTTGTCTCAAGGGAGGTATAGACACGGGAATGGTATTCAAACGATAATACAGGTCTTCTCTGAATTGAGAGTCTTCAATATGTTGATGCAGGTTTGCATTTGTCGCCGAGACTATACGTACATCAATTTTAATAGGTTTACCTGAACCAAGACGCTGCACTTCTCTTTCTTGCAGAACACGAAGCAGTTTTGCTTGTACTCCATAAGGCATTTCGCCGATTTCATCTAAGAAAAGTGTTCCTCCGTTTGCCAGTTCAAACTGACCGGGTTTAGCTTGAATAGCGTCAGTAAAAGCGCCTTTTTCAAATCCAAACAGCTCACTTTCAATGAGGTTCTCAGGAATGGCTGCCATATTGATAGCAATAAAAGCTTTTTTCTTTCGTGGGGATGTCTCGTGTATAAACTTGGCAAAGACTTCCTTGCCGACACCACTTTCACCGGTAAGAAGGATAGAAGCATCTGTCTTAGCAGCTTTTTCGGCCATATTAACCGCTTTTTCAAGTGCAGGAGAGGAGGCAGTAAAAGATGATGTTGCACATTGCTTCTTGTTTGTGCTTGGTGCCTTTTTAACGACTTCTTGAATCTTATGCGAGCGCTTGATCGCTTCAACCAGGGTCTCAATCTCAAAAGGTTTAAGTAAAAAATCTTTAACACCTAGCTGAATAGAATCAATAGCCTTTTGCAAGGTGGCATTTCCCGTCATGATGATGACTTCGTATTTTCCATTGAGTGTTTTGACAAACTCTATACCATCCATACCGGGCATGTTGATATCAGTTATGATAAGCTCAAAACTATCATCGAGTTTTGCTAAGGCATCTTTGGCAGACTTAAAAGCAAAAATATCAAATTCTTTATAGTCGCCCATAGCGATTTCAAGGGATTTACGCATATTGATATCATCTTCAACGATTGCTATTTTCACGTAACTCCTTTGCTTAGGGTGGTTTTATTAGAAAATTAATCTAAAATTAATCGCGTGATTATAGCGTAGTCATCATTAAAATCGACTGTTACATAGGTAGGAGGAATGGTGAGGCTAATGAGAGATGATGATACAGATTTGTCTATTTTTTCATGACTTCTGGTATGTACCCCCAATGACATTAAAAAACCGATGATTTCATCTTTATGTGTGAGTAGGATGGTTTTTATTGGCATTTTGTGGGATAAGTTCAGAGTCAAAGACTTGCCTGTATGCGCTTTAATATTGTGCATTGCCTGTGTATAGTGATAGGACTGCGAGATAACTACTGCATTCTTTATTTCAGTGCGGTAGCTTAAGATGTAGGTTTGTGAAGCATGCACGTAAGTAGCAGTAAATAAAATATAAGAAAGTAGCAGTACAAGTCGTGACGGCTTGTATTGGTGCTTTTCGTATAAACGAGTGATTAGCGTGCAGCTAAGATAGAACGCCATTGCTTAGGATCGATAGTAAGTTCCATCTCTACTTCACACAGACCATCTTTGAAAACAGTTTCAATGATCTCGGCTTCTGCGATTACTGCATCTACAAAGGTACGCACTTCTGAACGTTGAACCATCATGTTCTTGATCTTGTCTGAACCTTCGACTCTAACGCCTTTTACTTTTTCTGCCAGTAGTCTATAGGCATCAGCGATAGCAGCACGTTTCGCCAGTGCATAGGCTTGAGCCGGAGAGCTTGTCATGGTTGGAGCAACACCTTGTCCTGTTACATTGATACGAATCTTATTGTAACTGTTTGGTGACATCTGTTTTGTGGGTTGGTCCATCTCAGGTGCGCAGGCCTCTTCCTTTTTCTCTTGCTTTTTCGGTGCTTCGACAATAACCGGGGTCACAACTATGGGTGTGACGACAACAGGCTCAACAGTTGCTTGAGGTGTTGGTGTGTCTTCGGCAAATACAAGAGCAGATAAAATCGCACTCAGTAATATGATTTTTTTCATTATACGTCCTTACATCTTATTATATTACACTTTCTTAAGCAAAGGCTGTTCCATAATAGCTTGTGATATTTATGAATATGAAGTGTATACAAGAGGGAAGGGTAAAAGGGTTCTCTCTAAAGGAGAGAACCAGAGGGTGATCTAAAAAAGAGCGTTTATTCTTCTGTCTCTTCTTCGTCTGCAATTTCTTCTTTTTTGGCACAGCGTGAGATGGAGACAACATCATCACCTTTGATGATATAAACACCTGAGGTATTACGCCCAGATTTTGAGATAGACTGCATGTCTACACGTATCATCTTACCTGTTTTGGTCAGTGCCATCATATCCATAGTCTCATCAACCATCAAACATCCAACAACGTTGTTACCTGTTTTATTGTTAAGTTTCATTGCGATAACACCCGAGCCTGCACGGTTAGTTAAGCGGTATTCATCAGCAGTTGTACGTTTACCGATACCTTTTTCACTCACGGTTAGGATCTCTTGCTCGTCATTAGAAATAATATTTGCATCAATCACGAAGTCGCCTTCATGCTTGAATTTGATACCTCTAACACCACGAGTTGTACGGCCCTGATCTCTTGTCTTACCGATTTCAAATTTAATACACTGAGCCTGATGTGTCAAGATGAATAAGTACTGGGTCTCAATGGTAGAGATTTTTGCAGTTACTAGAATATCATCATCATCAAGAACGATAGCACGTACGCCATTTGAACGGACATTTGAAAATTCGCTTAGGTTAGTACGTTTAACGATACCTTTCTTAGTAAAGAATACTAAAGAGTTCTCTTCGTTGAAGTCAGTAGTCGGGATAATCGACTGTATCTCTTCATCTTGAACAAGATTAATAAGATTAACGATCGCCTTACCTTTTGCTGTTCGAGAGCCTTCAGGGATTCTATAGACTTTTAACCAGTGAAGCTGTCCTCTGTTTGTAACGATAAGTAAAGTATCATGCGTGTTACATGTAAAGAAGCTTTCTATAAAGTCATCATCATATGTGGTTATGGCTATCTTGCCTTTTCCACCACGATGCTGTTTTTCGTACTGAGCTAATGGCACACGCTTGATATACCCACGGTGAGTAATAGTAACTACCATTGGCTCATTAGGGATAAGGTCTTCGATATCGATATCATCATAATTGTCTACGATATCTGTAAGACGAGGGGTGGAAACAGTAGATTGTACGTCAACTAACTCCTCTTTTATAATACCTTGAAGAACTTCTTCACTTTTAAGGATAGACTCTAGGTACTCGATAAGAGCATGAAGTTCAGCCAGTTCATTTTCAATTTTTTCTATTTCAAGACCGGTTAGACGACCAAGTCTCATAGCTACAATGCTTGAAGCTTGAATTACACTAAAATCAAATTCTTTTACAAGACCTTCTTTCGCTAATTCTTCATTATTTGAGGCACGAATGACACGAATAACATCTTCAATGATATCAATGGCTTTTTTCAGACCCTCTAAGATATGTGCTCTTGCCTTTGCTTTTTCAAGATCAAAGATCGTACGACGGATAATAACTGTCTTACGGTGAGCAATAAAAGTCTTAAGTACATCAAGAAGTTTGAATACAAAAGGCTCCTGATTTTTAATAGCCAACATGATAATACCAAATGTGGTTTGCATGTTTGTCTGCTTATACAGGTTGTTTAAAACGATCTCTTGCATAGCATCACGTTTAAGTTCAATAACAACACGCATACCTTCGCGGTCAGATTCATCACGAATCTCAGAAATACCTTCAATAGACTTATCACGAACCAAGATGGCAATATTTTCAACAAGACGTGCCTTATTGACTTGATAAGGAAGTTCATCAATAACGATAACGTCTTTATTCCCTTTTTTCTCTATATGTGTTTTGGCACGAAGTTTAATACGTCCGCGACCGGTTTCATAAGCATCCAAGATACCTTTTTGACCATATATCGTTGCCCCTGTTGGGAAATCCGGTGCCTTAATAAACTGCATAATGTCATTCAGTGTAGCATTTGGATTGTCTAGAAGGTGAATAACACCCGAGATGACTTCACCCGGATTATGAGGAGGGATGTTAGTTGCCATACCGACGGCAATACCTGATGAACCATTAATCAAAAGATTTGGAACACGTGTAGGGAAGACAGAAGGCTCTTGCGTTGTACCATCGTAGTTGTCTATCATGTCTACGGTGTCTTTATCAAGATCTTTCATAAGTTCACCGGCATATTTCGTCATACGTGCTTCCGTATAACGCATGGCGGCTGCGTTATCTCCATCAACAGAACCAAAGTTTCCTTGGCCGTCAACCAGTGTCATACGCATAGAGAAATCTTGTGCCATACGGACAAGTGCATCATAAACAGAATTGTCACCGTGTGGATGGTACTGCCCGATAACGTCACCGACGATACGTGCAGATTTTTTGTACTTAGCACCTGCAGAGAGGTTAAGTTTATCCATCGCGTATAAAATACGACGGTGAACCGGTTTCAGTCCATCACGAACATCCGGCAGGGCACGACCGATGATTACGCTCATTGAGTAATCAAGGTACGAAGCCTTTACGGTATCTTCTATATTTATATTTTCAATGTTCTGGTGCTCTTCCAGTAAATCGCTCATGCATGTCCTCACATAATGAAATATGTCAGTTTAAAAATTAAAGCTGACAGCTTTCTAAAAATTGTTTTAATAATAACTAATATAGGTTAAGTTACAGATAAAGAAAGTATGTAAAACTTAAAGAAAAGTTTTAAAATTAAAAATAAGCGTGAAAAGGTAACAGCCCTGTGAAAAAGAAGTATAATTTTTTCAAATGATTAAATTTTAATCAATAAATAAAAAATAATTGAAACAACAAGAGTTATACTTTCCTCAGATTTATTTTAAAGGATTACAGAATGAAAAAATTGTTTGCAGCGTTATTGCTTACGCCTCTTCTTGCTTTAGCAGATGAAGTTGTAGCCGTAGTAGAGGAAGTTGTACCGACTATTGATTCGGGAGACACAGCCTGGATGATGATATCAACGGCTTTAGTGCTTTTGATGACGCCAGCGGGTTTGGCACTGTTTTACGGTGGAATGACACGTTCTAAGAACGTTCTTAATACCTATGCGATGGTGTTTGGTGCTTTTGTAGTTGCATTTATTGTATGGATAATCGCTGGTTATTCTATTGCATTTGGTGTTGCTGAAGGTGGTATGAATAAGGTAATAGGTGGTTTCTCAGCTCTTTTCCTTAATGGTGTGAGTTACGAGGCTGTTAATGGTCTGGGCGCATTTCCAGAATTAGTTTTTGTAGTTTTCCAGGGTACTTTTGCTGCGATCACTGTTGCAATCGCTTCAGGTTCAGTAATTGAGCGTATCAAGTTCTCTACATGGCTTGCGTTTGTTGCGATTTGGGGTCTAGTTGTTTATGCTCCGATAACACACATGGTATGGGGTGGCGGTTACCTGTTTGATATAGGTGCACTTGATTTTGCCGGTGGTACAGTTGTTCACATGAATGGTGGTCTTGCTGGTCTTGTTCTTGCTGTTTTAGTTGGTAAACGTGCGGGTTATCCTAAGACTGCTATGAAGCCTGCTTCTATCATTCTTACAGCTCTTGGTGCGTCTATCTTATGGTTCGGCTGGTATGGATTCAACGGTGGTTCTGCATTTGGTGCAAACGCAATCGCTGGTTTAGCTTTCTTAACAACAACTATTGCTGCGTCAATTGCAACAATCACATGGATGGCGCTTGAATGGTATGTATACAAGAAACCTACACTACTTGGTGCGGCAACAGGTGCTATCGCCGGTCTTGTAGCTATTACCCCGGCTGCTGGTTTCGTAGATGTTAGCGGTGCTTTCATCATTGGTATTGTTGGTGCAGCCTTTGCATTCTTCGGTGTAACAGTTATGAGAAAGAAATTGGGTTATGATGATTCTCTAGATGCTTTTGGTGTTCACTTCCTAGCTGGTCTATGGGGTGCATTAGCAACAGGCCTTTTCGCTCTTAACGATCAAAACCTATTATGGGACGGACCACTTAAAGAGTCTGGCGACAGAATGGGACAATTCCTTGTTCAATTAGAGTCAGTAGCAGTTGTTGGTTTATTTACACTTGTCGGGACAGTTGTTGTTTACTACATCGCGGTAGCTATTACCGGTGGACGTCGTGTAAATGAAGATAAAGAAACTATGGGTCTTGATGAGTCTGTTCACGGTGAACGTGGATTCAACCTTTAATTAAGTTTCGCTTTGGCGAGACTATATTAAGATAACGTATATAAAAGGAAATATCTATGAAAAAAATTGAAGCGGTAGTAAAACCATTCAAGCTAGAAGATGTCAAAGATGCACTTGCAGAGATCGGTGTAACCGGTATGACGGTTAGTGAAGTTAAGGGTTATGGGCGTCAGCAAGGGCATAGCGAACTTTATCGTGGTGCGGAATATGTGGTTGATTTTCTTCCAAAGATCAAAATCGAACTGGTAGTTTCAGATGAGACAGTTGATCAGACAGTTAACACAATTGTTGAAGCAGCTCGTACAGGCAAGATCGGTGATGGTAAAATCTTCGTTTCTGATATTGATAAAGTTGTTCGTATCAGAACAGGTGAGACTGACGACGAAGCTGTATAAGTTTCTTTTCTAAACAATTTCTCTTAGCCTTATGCTAAGAGAAGGCAATAACCCTCTCTTAATTTCCCCCTAACGACATTTTTGTAATAATTACTGATCTTTTTTAAGGCTCTTTAATGAATGAATACCTCCTTGTAAGTGATTTTACCTATATAATTGACACACTCTTTGTACTATTTTCTATGGTGCTTATTATTTTAATGGTACCGGGTTTTGCTATGCTCGAAGCCGGTCTTGTCCGTACAAAAAATGTCTCAACAGTCTTGACAGTCAACACCATGATATATGCGGTTGCTTCTATGGCCTTTTTATTGATTGGTTATAAGTATGCTTTCGGCTCTTGGGAGAACTCTTCACTCAGTATGTATGCTGCCTTTATGTTTCAGATGGCCTTTGTAGGTAAGACCATCAATATTATGAGTGGGGGTGTGAGCGAGCGTGTACGTATTATCCCGTTGACTCTTTTTACGGTTGTAATGGGAGCTTTTATTTATCCGACAGTAGTCAACATTACCTGGGGTGAAAACTTTCTTGAGGGAACCGCCTTGGTGCTTAGTATGTATGACTTAGCCGGCTCTACCGTTATCCATTCAACGGGTGGCTGGGCACTATTGGCAGCGATTTTGATAATGGGGGCTAGAAAAGGGCGTTATATCAATGGAAAGGTTCGTGTAATTCCTGCCTCAAATATCCCTCTTGTTGTTTTGGGCGCGTTTTTACTGTGGATAGGCTGGTTTGGGTTTAATGGCGGTTCTGTTGGTTCGATTACGACGAAAGAGGGTGCGGACGCTGTTGCGCTTACTATAATGAACACCAATACAGCCGGTCTTGCCGGAGCAATCATTGCAGGATTGATCATGTACGCGCGTTACAGAAAATTTGATATCACGATGATCTTAAACGGTGCGCTTGGCGGACTCGTCGCAGTTACAGCCGGACCGGATCTTTACACGCTTTATCAGCCCATTATCATCGGTGTTATCGGTGGTACATTGGTCGTCTTTGCTGTTCCTCTTTTTGATAAGATACGTATAGATGATCCCGTGGGTGCACTTTCTGTTCACTTGATTAACGGGATTTGGGGAACGCTGGCTGTGGGTATCTTCGCTGCTGACCCTGAAAATGGAATCACGCTTATGGGACAAGTTAAAGGCATAATCGTGGTAGGTGTATTTGCTTTTGTATCTTCATTTATCGTTATCTACACGATCAATATATTCGTTAAGTTCAGAGCGAGTGATGAAGAACAGATGCAAGGCCTTGACATTGATGAATGTGGACTTGAAGCCTACCCTGAACATCAGCGGTCAATATAAGTTAGATCTGCCCGCTGGAAGAGATTCCAGCAGTGCATTACGCTGCGGCGTACAGTTCTTTTTCTCTTGCAATAAGAATATCGGCTAAAAAGAAATATGCTTCTTTCCATGCTTCGATGACGTCATCCGTAGCTGCATCACCTAAAACATCTTTGACCGCACCAAGAAGTGAAACGCCGACCATAGGGTAGTGCTCAGGTTTGACATGTACACGTACATGCGTAGCTGCCATTTTTTCAACAGCCTTGGTCAAGGCACCAAGATTGTCAATATTAGCGGCATAAGCAGATACGGCAACTGCGAGTTTTTTATGCTGATCAGCCTGCGCATCTTTAAACAGCTCCTGAAGTTCTGGATGTGTTTCAAATAAGATCTCATACATTCTTGTTGTGATAGCTTCTGCATTTGCGGCGACAGGTGCGGCAGTTGCCTTTACTATTTCGATTGTTTTTTCTGATAATGACATTGTGTCTCCTTTAATAAGAAGTTATTATAGTGTAAAGAAAGACAATAACGACCACATAAAGTGATTAAATAATATACATGAATAGTATATTGTATTTGTGATTAAGGTTACAGACATCTAGTCTGTTATGTGCGATAATAGTGTTAAAAGAGGAGTTATTATGTGTATACCACATGCCCCAAATAAGACTTTTAAAGCAGATAGACGGGAGAAGAGAATAGCTCCAAAATTCTCAACACCTTTTAATAAAAAGCTTCTAAAACCTGATCCGGACTTTAAAGATGAGCGTAAACATGGGTATATTCCCCAAGATCAGCCACAATCAATCCTGGAAAAACTTCTTTCAATCTTTAAATAAGAAGTTAATTAACACTTCTGTAACACTTTTTATTTTATAATCTGCGCATGAATTCTATATCGGCAAAATATAAATCACTTTTTTATTCATTATCAATACATCTGCTGTTTGTTCTGATTGCAGTAGCTATGTATATGAAGCAAGACAAAAGCCATGAAGTGCACAGTCTTGTAAGACTCAGTGCAGTTCATTTTTCTGCACCCGCAGTCCAGATAGCACCGGCGCCTGAGCTTAAGACACCAAAGGTTCAAAAAGCGCAAGCCCTTCCTGCCAAGTCAAGGGTTAAAAAGAGTGCCGTTGTTCAGAAAACCTTTACACCAAAACCTTTACCGGTTAAGGCAGTTGAGGTAGCTCAGCTTACACCTATTGAAGAAGAGATAAAGCCAGATAAAATGGAAGTTATTGAAGAGCAAGAAGTGGCAGTTAATACAGAAAGTACACAGCAACAAGAGCAGCATTCTCAGGTCGCCCTCACACAAGAGCCTGCTCTAAGCTATGAAGCCCAATATATAGAAGACAATATTGCGCTTATCAATGCCCTTATCAAGAAGAACCTTTCTTATCCGCGTATTGCAAAGAAACGGGGACTTCAAGGCAAGACAATCGTCTCTTTTGTGATTAACGAAGAAGGTGAAGTTATTAACATAGAGGCACTTGGTGAAATCACTTCTATCTTGAAAAAATCTGCGATTAAAACAATTAAAAAAGCGTCATCTTCTTTCCCTCACCCTAAAATGACGTTAGCCTTGAGTCTCCCGGTTGTCTATACGCTACGCTAAAAGCAAAGTCTTAACAAATATTTAATATAATTTGAAAATAAAAAAACAAGAGCTGGGGTTTTGATGTCAATTTATAGAGAATATGATATACGCGGTATATTCGAGAAAGAACTTAACGAAGATACGGTCAAAAAGATCGGTTATACACTAGGACGAAAAGTACAGGGTAAATATGTGAGTATCGGGTGTGACGCCCGTACACATTCACCACAGCTTTTTGAGTGGTTATGCGCCGGATTTGTACATGCAGGCAAGAAAGTCATTAATATCCAACTTGTGCCTACTCCTGTGAATTATTTTACAAATTATCAAGAGCTTCATCTTGAAAGTGGTATGACTGTAACACCAAGTGCTTCCGTCATGATCACGGGTTCACACAATCCTCCAGAATACAACGGGTTTAAAATCACCTTGGACAAAGCACCTTTCTTCGGTGAGGATATTTATGCACTTGGACGTGAGATTGAAGATATGGTAGAGATTATTCCTGATAGCGACGATTATGAGATATTTGATGCATCAACACTTTACAGTGATTACATTGTAAATGAATTTGAACACCTTCGGGGTATGGATCTGAATATTGTATATGATTGTGGAAATGGTGTTGCAGGCTCTGTGCTCCCAAGTATATTTGAGCGGCTGGAATTGAGTGCGAAGGGTATCTATATTGAACCTGACGGCACCTTTCCAAACCATCATCCTGATCCTTCAGAAGAAGAAAACCTTGAAGATATCAAACTGCTACTTAATCGTGAAGGGGACATCGCCTTTGCTTATGACGGTGATGCAGACAGAATAGCTGTTTTGACAAGAAAGCATAATATCAAGGGTGATATTATGGCACTACTTCTAAGTAAGCAGATGGCCAACCCTACTGTTATCGGTGAGGTTAAATGTTCTCAAGTCATGTATGACACCATTCGTGAACGCGGCGGAACAGCGATTATGTATAAGACAGGGCATTCGAATTTAAAGGTAAAGATCCGAGAGACGAACGCGGACTTGGCAGCTGAGGTAAGCGGGCATATCTTTTTTAATGACAGATATTTTGGCTATGATGATGCGATTTATACGACATTTAGAATCCTTGAATTAATACACAGGGGCATGGATATTGACGCTGAAGTCGATGCTCTTCCTGTTGTTTTTTCAACCGAAGAGATTAAGGTCAAGACGACGGAAGACTCAAAGTTTAAGATCATGGAAGGGTTGAAGACAAAACTTCAGACACCGCCTATAGATTTCCCTGATATCAAAGATATTATTACGGTGGATGGTGTACGCGTGATCTTTGAAAATGGGTGGGGTTTAGTGCGTGCTAGTAATACGACTCCCGTATTGGTTACACGTTTTGAATCTAAAGATCTTAAAGATGCAGAACTTTATGCAAAACATTTAAATGCTTTGATAGCATCAGTACAAGAAAGTATATAAGGAAATATTTTGAAACAACACACTCTATTAATGCCACTAGACATGCACCTTCACCTTCGTGACGGTATCATGTTGGAAAATATCGCTGCGCTCTCAGCTTACAGCTTTTCCGGTGCTATTATTATGCCAAACCTTGTACCTCCGGTAAGTACCAAAGAAGAACTCATTGCTTATAAAGAACGTATTATACATGCTGTTGGTGTGGAGGTGGCAGATGAAGAGCTGGACGAGTTTGCTGATAATGGCGGATTTGAGCCGTATATGACACTGTTTTATCAAAACTATGATGCAGATTTTTTAGCAGATGTTGCTGAGGAAATCACGGCGATCAAGCTTTATCCTGCCGGGATCACAACAAATTCCGAGGGTGGCGTAAAGAACTTTGATATTGAAGAGATGCGTCCTACTTTAGAAGCTATGGCCAGATTGGCAATACCTTTATGCGTGCATGGCGAGACAGACGGTTTTGTGATGGATAGAGAAGCTGAGTTTATGAATATTTATGATGCTCTGGCAACAAACTTTCCGGACTTAAAGATCATTATGGAACATATCACGACTAAGGAAGCTGTTGATATGCTCGATGAGCATCCTAACTTATATGCCACCATAACAGTGCACCATCTTCTTATCAGTTTGGATGATGTTGTGGGTGGGATGATGAAGCCTCACCTTTTTTGTAAGCCGATCGCAAAACGTCCAGAGGATAGAGATGCTCTTTTAAAAGTGGCTTTGCAAGCGCATCCAAAAGTGATGTTCGGATCAGATTCAGCTCCGCATCCTAAACATAAAAAAGAAGCGTGTGGATGTGCAGCAGGTGTCTTTACCGCACCGATAGCACTGCAGTTATTATGTGAGATTTTTCACAAAGCGGGTAAGCTTGAGAACCTTCAGTCTTTTGTTTCTGACAATGCCCAGAGCATTTACGGAGTCTGCCCTGAATTTAAAGAGGTCACTTTGATTGAAAAAGAGTTCAAGGTACCGGAGAACTATAAGGGTGTTGTACCTATGTACGCAGGTGAAAGTATAGGATGGTCGATAGAGGATGTCGATTAAGATTCTGCTTCTAGAAGATGATCTGCTTTTTTGCGAAAGTCTTGAAGACTTCTTGGAAGAAGAAGGCTTTGAGGTTAGCTCTGCACATAATCCTCATCAAGCGCTCGATCTTACGTATAAGCAAAAATTTGATCTGTATCTCTTAGATATCAATCTTCCTCTTATGAGTGGAATAGAATTCTTAGACTCCCTTCGCCAAAGCGGCGATACGACGCCAGCCATTTTCCTGACTTCTTACCAAGACAAAGAAGTGATGAAAGAGGGCTTTTTAAAAGGGTGTGATGATTATCTCAGAAAACCTGTTGATCTGGAAGAATTGCATCTGCGTATTTTATCGTTGATGAAACGCTATAGAGGTGAAAGCAAGCAGTGCATCCAAGACATCTGTATTGATCTGGAACAAAAGCGCTTGTATAAGGATGGTGAAGAGCTTGAGGTGACACTGCGTGAGTTTGAACTATTGGCACTTTTCTTTCATCATAAGGATAAGGTTGTCTCCAAAGAGATGATCTTCAGTACCTTATGGAGTACAGATGAAGAAGGTAGTGACGGGGCAGTACGTGTGTATATCAACCGTTTAAAAAAAATATTAGGAACTACCGCCTTAAAAAATATTCGCGGAGTTGGGTATATTTATGAATCGATTTGATAAATATATACTGGTTCTGATCTTTATGTCAGCCTTGTCCTTGGCAGCCTTCTTCGCATATAACGCTTATGGCCGTTTTGAACTTTGGCTGATTATGTCCATAACAATGCTTGCGGGTTTTATTATCGGTACAGGATATGTCCGTAACCTTATCGATCCTTTAGACAAGCGTGCCAAGGAGTTGGAACTCTTAAGCCGCCAAACATTACATGAACTTAACTTACCTGTCGCGAGTATTTCTGCGAACACTCAGATGCTACTTAAGAAAGAGAATGATCCCAAAAACATTAAAAGACTAGAGCGTATTAATCAAGCAGCTGTTACACTTGAATTGATGTATAAAGAACTTGATTATACGATTAAAAAACAGATACATAAGGTCGAACTTGAGCTTTGTGATCTTAAATATTTGGTGGAACAAAGGGTAGAATCATACAAAGAACTCTTTCCCCAGATCAACTTTAGCAGCGATTTAGAAAGTTCTAGTGTAAAAATAGATACAATTGGCTTTTTAAAGGTCTTAGACAATCTAAGTCATAATGCAGTGAAATATTCAAAGCCCGATTCCAGTATTAAGATATCACTAAAAGAGATGAAGCTTAGTATAGAAGATGATGGGATAGGCATGGAAGAAGATTTTTTCTTGCAGGCCTTTGAACATTATTATCAAGAAGACAGTGATAATACCGGACAAGGTATAGGTCTGGGTCTGGTTAAAGAGTATTGTGATCGTTATAAAATAAAAATATATGTACATTCAAAAAAAGATCTGGGGACAAAAATAACCTTAGATTTGAGTACTTCAGCACAGTAAAAACAGGAGAAAGAGATGCAAGGAAACAGTTGGACAAGTATTGCGGAGCAGGGCATTGATTATGGTGTTATCGGTCTGCTTATATTAATGAGTGTATTGGCCTTATGGGTTTTTGTTGAGCGCATAATGTATTACAAGACAATTAATGTTGCTGATCATAATAACCGTGAAAAACTTGAACTGGAATTAAGCAATAATGTCTCGACGGTAGCTACGATTACGGTAAATGCCCCTTATATCGGTCTTTTGGGAACAGTTCTTGGTATTATGATTACCTTTTATACGCTAGGTGAAACAGGTGCGGTAGATACAAAACAGATTATGGGTGGTTTGGCGCTGGCGTTGAAAGCAACAGCAATGGGTCTTTTAGTGGCAATCCCCTCAGGTATCTTTTATAATGTATTGCTTCGTAAGATGGAACGTATCTTGGCATATTGGGATATAGAACATAATGTAAAGCCACAGGGCTAGTCACATGGCATTAAAACGCAAACCTTTAGCCTCGATGAATGTTATACCTTTCATCGATATTATGCTCGTTCTTTTGGTAATGGTACTGACAACGGCGACGTTTATCCGTCAGGGGATTATTCCCGTTGATCTGCCTGATGCAAAATCTTCAGACAAAAAGTCAGACAACAAAGAAGTTACGATTTATGTTACCAAAACAGGTGAGCTCTTCTTAGACAAGGAAAAGGTGGATCTTTCCCAGTTGCAAGCCAGTCTTGAAAAACTGTCTAAGAAAGATACGGTTGTTCTTAGAAGTGACAAAGAGTCACGTTTTCAGGACTTTGTTCATGTAATGGATATCTTGAAAAAACTCAATCATGAGTCCTTATATATTGTGACAAAAGAGTAGTTTTAGCTTCTGATGTTTAACCTTATCCTTTTATCCTTTTTTAAACCTGCAATCAGATTTATGGGAAAGGTCTCATACTTTAAAAAGACGCTTCTTATTCTACTTTTTTTACTTCTTCCTTTGGCCTATACAACAAGCCTTATTTATGATAATTTTGAAGATAAATCCTCAAAAATACAATCAAGTTTGACAGAGTTGGAAAAAAACTATGCACTGTATAAGATGATGTTTGTTGTGCAAGACTTTCAAAACAGTGCTACTGCCTATCTTCATGATACTAAGTCTCTTGCCTTAAGTGTGCAAATGAACAAAGATAAAGAACGCCTCTTAGACGCTCAGAAGAAGCTAAACTTGTGTCTTAATGAAGAAACATTTAGTGCATGTAAAATCTTTTTTGAGAAGATCAACTTTTCTTTGCTTGATGAAAACAGCAAAAAACTTATAAAGTACATGCAAGAATACAAATTCTACCTGTATGAACACTCTGTCGATATGAATTTTGACTATCTTGCATCATCTGACTTCCCTATGAATAAGGTGACGTATCTTCTTAGAGTGGAGCTTCCAACAAACACGCTTTTACTGACAAATATGAGTGAAATTGAAGACCGTACGGAATTGTTGCTCAAGATAGGTGCGATTAAAGGCTCCGTTGACAAGACAGACCTTTTGCTGCACAGTTTAGAAGCATATGCAAACCGCTTTGAAGACTTGAATAACAAGTATAAGGTAAATATAGATAATTATATTAACTACCTTTTAGATGGAGATTTACGCCGTTCAAAGGAGATGCAAGAAGCCGTTTTAAGTCATCAACTCTCTTTGTTCAATGCATTACAGAGTTTTTTAGATACTTACTTACAGGAACAATCCAATAAAGAACAGTTAGCATCGAAGATTTTTATTGTCCTTGTTCTTTTATCCGCATGTATCGGTTTGTACTTGTTTATTGCTGCTTATTTGAGTCTGAGTCTTTCTTTGAAAAAAATATTTCAAATAACGGTTGATGTTTCAAAGGGTAAACTAAACTCTCGTATTAGTCCAGACAGCGAGGATGAAATGGGTCTCCTTTCAATGCAGTTTAACACGATGATAGAGAGTCTGGATTATCATTACGCCTTGTTGAATGAGTATAAACGCGCTGTTGATGCCAGTGCTATTGTTGTAAAAACAGACATAAATGGGGTTATCACCTATGTTAATGAGTCTTATGAAAACATTAGTGCTTATACTAAAGAAGAGCTCATAGGATCTACAGAGAGATTGATGCAGTCAAAGAATACCTCACATGAGAAAATTCTTGAGATGTGGGAATGTATTAATAATAAAAAAACCTATAAGGCAGTGTTTGAAAATATAGCGAAAACAGGAAAAAGTTTTTTTGTTGAGAGTACCACTGTACCAATATTAAACCGATCAGGAGAGATCAGCGAGTTTATCTCAATTATGTTTGACATCACCCCTCTTTATCGACAAAAAGAAAAGCTTCAATCTCAGGTATATATAGATGAGTTGACCTCAATCCCTAACCGTTTGAAATTGATTGAAGATATAGGTGTCACCGAGTCATCTAAACTGGTTGTGATCAATATTGACGGTTTCAAGGAGATCAATACCATCTATGGAGAAAATATAGGTGACCTTGCCCTTCAAAAAATGGCCAAAGAGATAAAAAATGCTTTAAATACTCGTCATCTTCAGCTGTATAAGCTCTCTGCGGATGAGTTTGCTATCTTGGCAGGAGAAGAGATCAGCATTGCAAACTTTAGAGAAGATGTAGCCTTGCTCTCTCATTACCTTAGTCATATCAAGTTAGAATGTGGTGAACATGAGATCAGTGTGCGTCTTAGTCTTGGTGCGGCAATATCTGAATTGCATGACAGTCTACGCCCTTTAATATCTATGGCAGATATGGCTCTTAAAGAGGCTAAACGCAAGATGCGTCCGTATGTGTTTTATAATGATATTATTTCTGTCGATGAAGACCTTGAAAAAAATTACAAGATGATACAGCTCATAGAACAGGCGATTAAAGAGGATAAGGTATATTGCTGTTATCAAGGTATTATCAATGCGAGTACAGGAAAGATTGAAAAATACGAGACACTTATGCGTCTAGAAGATAATAAGGGGAAAAACCTCTCTCCCCAAAGTTTTGTTGATATAGCAAAACGTGCACGTTATTATCCTAAATTAACACAAAAAGTTGTTCAAGAAGCACTGTTCACCTTTTTGCACAGGGATGAAAGTGTAAGTATCAATCTCTCTGTTGATGACATCATGGATGATAGCACCTATATTTTTATTTTGGATGCATTAAGAAATTGTGGCTGCGCTGAGCGTGTTATCTTTGAGTTCTTAGAGAGTGTAGAGATAGAGTTTAATGATCGTATCTTAGACTTTACCGCTGAGGTCAAGAAAATGGGTGCACAGATAGCGATAGATGACTTTGGCAGCGGGTATAGCAATTATGCTTATTTGATGAAGTTAGGGGTCGATATTCTAAAGATTGATGCTTCTTTGATCAAAGAGATAGATAAAAATGAGAATTCTCGTTTGATTACCAAATCTATCATTGATATAGCGCATGCCTTGGGAATGAAAACAGTTGCTGAGCATGTCCACACGAAAGAGATACAAGATATTGTTATGTCTATGGGAATTGATTATCTGCAAGGGTACTATTTACACAAGCCTGTAAATACTCTTGAAACTATTTCTTAGGAAGTAGAAGAAACCGGGGACTTTTTAGGTCGTTTGACTCTTCATCCTTTGGTGTTGTAAGCGTTGAAGATGAAGTGTTGAAGCTTTTGAAGTCGATCTCAGTCGGCGTGAAGAGAGCCTGCTTGATAAGATAATATACCAGTACTAACACAAGGGCTGTTCCATAAGCATAAAGCAGTTTTTTCAAGGGATCTTTTGTTAATGATTTCATCATGGAAGTATAGCGTTTATCGTGTCAAAAAGAAGGTAAAACCTTCATTTTCAAAACTCAAATTAACTTGAACGCCCTTGCGTCCTTCTACTGTTGAAAGTAAGTCATCTACATTTTCATAGGTACGCGGTAGCGTGATATCGACACTAACATTCTGTTCCGCGAGGAGTGATTTCACCCGACCGGCTATTATATTGACAAATTCAGCAAGGGTGTCGAGAATGTCTTCAATTTCTTCTGTCTCTTCACCTAGAAGGAGCTCACATGATTTTTTCGCAATACTCAAAGGAAAGACAAGGATAACGAGTCCGTCAATGTTTCCATAAAATCCGATAGAACTGGCAAGCTTACCTTGTGTGTCATCAATTTTCAACTCCTGGACTTTTACGTCTTGTTTTTCAGCCTTGGTATTCGTCATCATCTCCATAGTGTTGACGGTTGCATTGATAAAACGCGGGAGCTCATTAACGAGAACCTTGTTTAAGGCACGCTTGTTGGTATTACTTGTACCGCCGCTTCCGCCTAGTTCTTTGATGAGTTCCTTGTCTTTGAGAATATCATCCATATTTTCAAAAAATATTAGTCCGGCATCTTCAAGTTCATTTTTAAAAGTCACCGGAGTTTTTTCAAAAGTCATCCCAACTATACAGATATTAGCACCGTATTCTGCTCCTGAACTAGCAAGTTTTGAAAAAAAGTTTACGGCATGTATATTCATAGAGACGACCTTATAGGTGTCAAAGATGAAAAGGGTGAATCCAACATTAAGAGAGTTGGCGTGGTAGGTGAAATCAAAGTTAGAAGAAATCTCAGCATCCAAGAAGCCACCAACGGTATAAATAATAGCATTTCCCGTCACTCGTGTTGCTATCTTTGAACCAAGAAGTCCTATATGCGTATTGTAGATAATCGCTTCATAAAGCTCCGTTTGATTCTTTTTTTCAGTGAACTCGCCCTTGCTTTGACACACTATAGGAGTGTGTCCTCTGTCAAAAAGTTCAATAGCCAAAGCAGAACGCTGTGAAGGCTCTTCATGCCAGACGAGTAAACTCTTTTTATTTTTTGGTTCTTTCATAGTTGCTGAAAACAGTGTTGCGATTTTATAAGTTCTAAAAAGAGAAAAGTTAAGGTTATGCGCATATAACTTCATGATAGTAGCAAACTGTTTATCATCATAATCACAAAGACCGACTACAATACCGGACTTTTTATGCAAAGATTCAAGAAGTTGAATAAAGACATGCAGACCGTTCTTGTTAAAAAAGACTACTTTTTTTAAGGAAATGAGAAGCATGTCAATATTTAATGCTTCGGTGGCATGTATGTCTTCGAGCGTTAGCAAGGCTGGAGCCGTTGTTCCATCTAAAAAACCTTGGGGATGAAAGACACCAATTCTCTCTTTAACAACAGCACGCATCAGTTATCATCCATAATAAGGTCTTGAAAATCATCATATATATCCTGTACATATTCAATGTTAAACTCAATAAAATCGTTAAGACCGGCTTCAATACAGACAACTTGGGAAAGTTGGTAGAAAAAGAGAAGGTGCATCCATTTAGAAAGCTCAATGATATTGGCATCTGATTCTTCTACCTTACCACTTGAAGCCAGGACAACTCTGGAGATGACTTCGGGCATCTCCCATGCTTTGGCAATCTCACTGCACAGATCAAATAGACTCATTCCACTTAAACGTTGTAATATCGTGTTGTAATCGATCTGTTTATTGGCCTTAAGAAGATTTGCATTTTCTTTGTTAGACTTAAAGAGAGCTTCACATACGATGATGGAAGCAGGAAGTAAAGAGATAGAAGAATAGATTGTCTTGTCTTCTATACCCTTATGTATTAGGATTTTTTTCCAATGAATACCCAGGCTATCTTGTATGTCAGAAAATTTTTTTTCATTAAGTGTGAAAAGTTCCCATTTTTTAGGCGAGAGAAGGGATATCATGTAGTTATAGACGATCTGTTCGGCCTGAGCAAGCCCAAGCACGCCAAAGATCTGTCCTATGTCTTTAATGGCATTTTTAAATCCATATATAGGCTTATTAACGATATTTTGCAGATAGAGTTTTAGGGCTGGGTCTTCTGCGGCTTCCTGAGAAGCTTTGCTAAGTTCACCTTCTCTTAGACAGGCGAGAACCTTCTTTAATGTAACGGGCGAAGGTGGTATAGCGTTTATATAAGAATCAATTTCTTCTTGAGTTACCAAAAGTTTACTCCCGACAGCATTAGTTGGATTTATTCTATCACGTTAATTTTAAAAAGTAAACTAATATTAATTCCTTGCTGATATTGCTGTATTCTTTTGTCTTAATGGGTCTTTACCGTTTCCCTTAAGCGATTCTTATGCTTAAAAGAGATATTATTGCGACATTAATTTAAGCAAGGAGCCTCAAATGGCAAGAAAATGTGCTATTAGCGGTAAAGGTCCAATGGCTGGAAACAATGTTTCACACGCAAAGAACAGAACAAAAAGACGTTTTTTACCGAACCTACGTACTATCCGTATCACTCTTGAAGACGGAACAACTCGTAAGATTAAGATCTCTGCATCTGAATTACGTACAATGAAGAAAAATTCGTAGTCGATTAAGATTATAAATTGAACCTGTTTCGAAAGATCCGGGCCGCACTTCACTGGGAGGCAGCTCCCAAACCAGACACTTCTCTTCTGCCTGATTTTTATGGGCATCTTAAAGCATTTCGTTTACCTCTAATCTTAACAGTAATAACAATGATGGTTGGTACTATCGGTTATGTCATGATTGACAACTTTAGCCTGATGGACGCTATTTATCAAACAGGTATTACCTTTACAACGGTAGGTTTTGGCGAAATAGCTCCTATCTCTGACACGGGACGTATCTTTACGATCACCCTGGTCATTGCGGGTTTTGCAGTTTTTTCTCTGGCTATAGGTACTATGGTGGCAGAGATAAACAAGGGAGAGATATTTAGAATATTAAAGGAGCGACGCATGTTGTATAAGATTGCCCGTCTGAAAAATCATTTTGTGATCTGCTATCATAATGAATACACGATTGAAGTCAGTAAACAGTTGCTAAAAAGTCATATTCCTTTTGTTGTGATTGATCCTTCAGATGACCTTGAAGAGATCGCGTTGAAAAATAAATATCCTTATCACATCAAGGCTGAGCCCCATACTGAATTAGCCATGCTAAAAGCGCATCTTAGTTCAGCAAAGGGTCTTATTACACTTTCGCATTCTATTGCGGATAACATTGCCCTGATCGCCTCTGTACGCCTGTTTGAAAAAGAACATTCTATACCGGTTCCTTATAATATCATCACATCCGCAGACAATATGTCTGATTTGGAAAAACTTAAAAAACTTGGCGCAAACACGGTTGTCACACCGACTAAGCTTACCGCTCAGCGGATAACAGCGATGGCGGCACACCCTGATATGGAAAACTTGCTTGAAGAGTTTATGTATAAGTCGGATACACCTTTGGATATGGAAGAGATTGAAGTGCCAAAATACTCATGGATCGTACTTAAAAAACTCAAAGAAACACATTTTCGCCAAATAGCGAATGTCTCAGTGGTCGGTATTCGTAAAAAAGACGGAAAGTTCAGCCCCATGCCTAAAGGGGATGTTCTAGTGACAAGTGAATCAAAGTTACTTGTAATTGGGACACAAAAAGGGATTACGATGACGAAAAACCTTATTAAGCAAAGGACAAAACCTACGGAGTTAAGATATGTCTAAAATTACACCAAGCGACCTAAGCGTTTGTGCGGCTGAAGGATTTTATGCAGATGGTATTGCCATCGGGCTCAAGTCACACAATCAAAAAGATCTTGCCTTTATCTATTCAGACACACCCTGTGAGATAGCTTCTGTCTTTACGACTAACAAGATGACAGCTGCTCCGATACGACATTTTCGAGCTCTTGGAAAGGTTAAGACGAATTTTGTTTTAATTAATTCTAAAAATGCCAATGCGATGACGGGTACTTCCGGCATTGATGATATCAATGAAGTTATGAGTGGTCTTAAAGAAAAGTTTTCACAGCTTGAAAATCCAGTGATGTCCTCAACCGGTGTTATTGGCGTACGTCTACCTAAGGTGAAGATCTTAGAAGGTGCTCTGAAGTTGGACTTAAGCAAGAAAGATCATATTGCCGCTTCAGAAGCAATCATGACAACAGATACTTTTTCAAAGCGTATTGCCTTTAATGTTGAATGCGAAAGCGGTAGCTTTAGTATAGGTGCCATGGCTAAGGGTGCAGGTATGATTAATCCTGCTATGGCGACAATGCTGTGCTTCATTACGACAGATGCAGACGTGGATGCAGATACAATGCAAGAGATCTTGGATGAAAAAGTAAAAACTACCTTTAATGCAGCTAGTGTTGACGGGGATACCTCTACAAATGATACGGTTTTACTTATGTCAAACCGTAAAAGTGGTGCCTTTGATAAAGAAGCTTTTAGTGAAGCGCTAAGACGTGTTATGCATTTTCTTGCGCTGGAGATGGTAAGTGACGGTGAAGGTGCTACAAAGCTTGTTGAATATGTGGTGACCGGTGCTAAAGATGATGCCCAAGCGGAACAGGCAGCCAAGGCTTTATCAGATTCTCTTCTTGTCAAGACGGCACTTTTTGGTGAAGATCCAAACTGGGGCCGTATCGCTTCTACCATCGGTGCATCTGGTATTGAATGTGATGAAGCGACACTGAGTATCTCGTTTAATGATCTTTGTGTGTATGAAAAAGGAAACCTTCTTTTTGATGTGGACATGGAAGAGAAGGCAGCTAAGGTGATGAAGCTGTCGGAATTTTCGATCTTTTGTGACATTGGTGTCGGTAAGGGTGAGTTTACAGCCTATGGATGTGATCTTGGATATGAATATGTCAAGATCAATGCCGACTATAGGACCTAATGAAGGTTCTTTCTACTTTAATCTTTTTACACGTCTTTCTTTTTGCTTCGCAAACCGCCACGGCTAGTTTGGGTGTGGCTTCGCCTGAAACTTTTGCTCTGCAAACTGCCACGGCTAGTTTGGGTGCGGCTTCGCCTGAAACTTTTGCTCTGCAAACCGCCACGGCTAGTTTGGGTGTGGCTTCGCCTGAAACTTTTGCTCTGCAAACCGCCACGGCTAGTTTGGGTGCGGCTT
>Ga0316206_1001087_pt1 | contig 27316 bp, 12 predicted proteins | sample 6monthpyrite_MG_FD_204942 | JGI IMG/M metagenome (GOLD analysis project Ga0316206, IMG submission 204942) | Microbial mat bacterial communities from mineral coupon in-situ incubated in ocean water Damariscotta River, Maine, United States -... | ecosystem: Environmental > Aquatic > Marine >... | reverse complement strand
TGGATATATGTGATCACCTGCATGCAGATACTTATATCAATGCGGCAGGAGGGAAGAAATTGTATGATAATAAAAAATTTAAAGACAAGGGTATTGATCTTTTTTTTATTTCTGCCAATGACATAAAGTATCACCAGTTTAGCGGTGACTGTAAAACTAAATTATCCATTTTAGATACAATGATGTTTTGTGATCTGGATAAGTTAAAGTGTTTTTTAGATAAATACAGTCTTGATTCTTGATTATCTGAAGAGTCTGTAAGTGATTTTACTATTCGATCATTAGGGAGATTAATTTAATGGCCGATCATATATATGGAAAACTTGAAAGTGTAAAGTTCTCGGGAAGACGTGATAAATACAATAAGTCACTTAAAGCACTCGAAGCACTGGATATACCCTTTGAAGATTTATTGCATCACTATCCTGCATATGTCGGAGATCTTACTCTCAGCAGGTTCCTGACGCTGTATGAATTATATAAAATGACTGAAAATATATCAGGGCACATAGCAGAAGCAGGGGTATTCAAAGGGGCTGGTTCAATTTACTTTGCCAAGTTGGTTAAACTATTTGAGTCTAATTCGTTAACGATGGTTCATGGGTTTGACTGGTTTGAGGGTAATGATCCCAGAGAAAACGATTCAGATAATATTATTAAAGGGGGTTACAAGGCGTCGTTTGATGAAGTAGTGGAACTTGTAAAAATACAAGGGCTTGATCATATATTAAAAATTCATAAAGTCGACCTTGTAAATGATCTGGAATTATTTTTCAATGATAATAAACATCTAAGGTTCAAGTTAGTATTTTTAGACGCTGGTTTATATGATGTGGTCTCGTCTTGTATTAAACAGTTTTACGATCGTATGACGACAGGTGGTATTATGGTCTTTGATCAATATAATCATGAGCTTTCTCCTGGCGAAACAATGGCTGTTGATGAAAATCTGAAGCATATTAAAATCAGGACATTACCCAATGCATGGATGCCAAATGCTTATATAATAAAGGAGTAACTGCTGAAGTAAGTAATTATTCTGTTATTACAAAATTTATTTTTTATACGGGTACGGTTAATATGAGTCATAAAATATCTATTGTTATCTTCGGTACTGGAAAGGTTTCGGATGTCATTGCTACTTATATTGAATCAGATGATCGATATGATATTGTCGCGTTTACCTGCGACGCAAAGTATTGCAATCAAGCAGAATTCAGGGGGAAACCACTGATTCCATTTGAAAAAATCGAGGAAACATATTCTTCAGAGTCATATAAGTTATTGATGGCCGTTGGTTACCATGATCTGAATAATTTACGTCATACTATCTTTCAAGCTGCAATAGCCAAGGGGTATGAAGTGATTTCTTATATAAGCCCTATGGCAAATGTTGCTCCCGGTACAACGATTGGCCATGGCTGCGTTATCCTAATAGATGCAGATATACAGCCTGGTGTTGTCATTGGTGACAATGTTGTTGTTTGGAATAATGCAGTTATAGGACATCATGCGACCATATCGGAAGATTGCTGGCTTGCGTCAGGGGTTACAATAGGCGGTAGTAGTAAAATAATGCGTTCCTGTTTTTTAGGTCTGAATTCGACTGTAGGTCATGAGATTGAAGTGGGTGAGCGATCGTTTATTGGTGCATGCGCACTGGTGTTAAAAAATAAGAAGCCAGGGAGTGTATTGATAGAGCGTGAAACAGAGTCATTGAGATTAAATAGTGATCAATTTTTGAAAATCAGTAACATGCCTTAGTTATTTTCTTCCCATGTTTCCAGTTGCTTTCTATCTATCTTTCCATTTGCGTTTTTTGGTAATTCATCCATAAAAATAAATCTGTTTGGGATCATATAAGCAGGTAAGGTTTCAGATAACTTATTTCTGGTTTTATTTTCATCCATGTCAGTTTCACTCATTATAAAGGCAATAATGAGTCCATGCCTTGAGTCTGGTCGTTTATAAATAACAATTGCCTGCTGGATAGATTTAAGTTCTGTTAATGCTAGTTCGATCTCTTCAAGTTCGATGCGGTAGCCCATGTGTTTAACCTGATTATCTTTTCTACCACAAAAATGAAGCAGGCCTGATTTATCATAGTGGACAATATCACCTGTTCTATAGGAGTGATAATTGATATCGGAAATATTTCTAATACCAAAGGATTCTTTAGTGCGAGCCTTATCTCTGTAATAACCTGATCCCACCTGATCCCCGGCAAGTAGTAGTTCACCATTAATGCCAGGCTCTACGGGATCGCCGTTTTCATTAATTACTGCAGCAGAAAATACGCTTAGCAGTTTCCCCAGAGGGGGTAGTGTAGAGAGGTCAGTAAAGTCGTTTTCAGATATTTCATAGGATGAGCAGATACAGGTACATTCGGTAGGCCCGTATACGTTTATGAAACGTGCCTGTTGTTTATATATCTTATATAACTTCAATAGTTCCTGTTTCGGGTAACCTTCTCCCCCAAACATGATGATACGTAGGTCAGTCAGCTTGTCTACAGAGATGGCGCGCATCTGATTCAGATATATGAGCAGTGAAGGTACAGAAAACCAGACAGTACATTTCATCTGAGATACGTATTTAACAAGTTTTGTCGGTTGACTGAGTAAGGCTTTTTTAACAGGAATCAGGCTTGCACCTGAAAATAAGGCGGTATAAAAGTCGAATACTGAATTATCAAAATACATGGGGTTAATGTTGGTAAGGACATCTGTTTCAGATATTCCATTTTCTTCAATACTCCACTTCAGAAACTCAATGAGATTTCCATGTGACATGATGGCCCCTTTCGGGAACCCGGTAGAGCCTGAGGTGAACATCAGGTAGGCAATATCGTTACTGGTAACACTATGGGTACGATCAGATAAGCGTGAAATCTTATTTTCGCTTAATACATCATTTTTAATTTCATCAAGATGAAGTATGGCGCAACCAAGTGTCTGGGTGAAGAATATGTATTTATGCTTTTCTTCTGTTTTGCAGCAAAGTATCCGTGGGTGTGCGGTTGTTAATATTTTTTTTAATCGTTCAAATGGGATAGCCGGGTCGATATTACAGTAAATAGCACCTATCTTCAGGCAGGCAAGCATAATGGCAAAATCAGATGTTTCCTTGGTGTTAATAATTGCAATAACATCTGATTTTTTGATGCCGATCTCGATAAGATGATAGGAAAAAATATTTACGAGCGTGTTCAGGTCGTTGTAACTGATGTGATCTTGTTCAGATTGACTGATAGCGGTATTGGCGGAGTACCGGCTGCTAACCGATTCGAATAAATGTCCCAGATTGGCAGGATGATTGTGGTTCATGGCCATGGCTGTATGATTAGTCCATGACCAGTTCGGCATAACCCATGCCGGACTGTCCAAATCCATTGCCATTGTAAAACATGAAAACTTTTTCGGGGGTTTTCAGGACATAAGGATATGCCTGCATTTTCGAGTCCCAGCCTGTTGCTGATAGTTCCATCCCGGACTGTGAGTCATCTCTGTTCCAGTTTTCCATATTGTCTGAACAGGCATATCCAATCCTGTAACTATTTTCACCATTTCTAAAATCAGTAAGCCCGCGATGACAAAACCACATATGATATTTATTGTTATAAAAAATCACGCTAGGGCGGGTAGTGGCTTCATGTTGATAATGACGCGGCAGAATTTCCTTATTATCACGAGTCCAGGTAATAGCATTGCTGGATGTAGCATGTTTAATTACATATTGTTCTTCCTGTTTTCCTTCTACCGCGGCCCATCCTGTACCGGATGCATACCAGGCATGATATTGTCCTGATTTTTTTTCTTTTGTTACGAATACACCGTTAGCACAAAATATTTCATCGGTTGTCCGATCAAATACCGGTCCGTTGAACATACGCTCAAAGTGAATGCCATCTTTGCTGATCGCAAGGCCCGTCCAGTTGCTATAGGGTACGGAACAGCGTCGACTCCAGCCAACATAATATAGCCATATTTTACCATCCTTGTGAATCGCACAGTTAGGCATTATGCCATGCTCATCAAAATAGCCTGGTTGTCCTGTTTGTAGTATGGGTTCATCGTGAATGTGAATGATTTGTGATGGATTGTCAGTCTCAACATCAATGAAGCTGGTCATGCTCAAATCAGGTGTAGGTCGTGTTGCATAATAAATCCTGATTCTGTCTTCCAGCAGAATCGGCGTAGGAATCTGTGCATGAGAGTGTATCCAGCCATGTTGGCCGTCAGCTTCAAAGATGACTCCTTTTTTATGCCAGTGCATACTTTATTCCAGAATAGTGCCAGGTTGAGGAATTAAGATATCATAATCATACAATGAGAACTCAAAGAATAAATTATCTCTGAATAATAAAAACCTGTTTTCGTAGGTCAAAACAATCTCGTTATTTCGATAAGCGTGCAGGTTTTCTTTTAAATAATGGTTGTCCAGTGGGCGAATATTGCTAACTTTATATGGCTTTTTATTATAGATAAAATAGGCGCCCTGATTTCGTGTATTAAATGCTCGTATACGGCGTGATATTATTTTTATACTTTCGGAAAATTTAATTATTTTGTCATCAGGGTGAATAGAATAATAAATATGTTCTTTTTCAATATTTTGTTTTTTAGCAGGTGAAAAATCTGATTTTAATGCGGCTGTAAATACATCTTGTTCTGCCATAAAGCTCATTTGATATAATAGGGCTGCATCAAGATCATCATTATTTTTTATTCTGACCTGGGAAATGATATCGCCAGTATCGATAGTGTCTTCCATTAAATGGCATGTTGCACCAGAATCACGATTAAACAGGATAGCTCCAGGTACAGGATCCATACCTCGTAAATCGGGCAGTACTGATGGGTGAATATTAATAAATAATCGTTCATTATTTTTATTGATGTTACTGATCGGGAGTATAAACGGGCAACCATTAGAGATAAATATATCGAAGTCTGTCGTATTGATTATCTGGATAAGTTCCTGTTTTGTTGTAATACTGCTATGTGGCAGGCCTTTTTCAATAACATGCCGCTCAAGATATGAGCCTTTTATCGGCAGGATATTAACCAGTGAAAGGGCGGAGTCCAGAATCTGATCAAGTACATAAGATCGGTTGCCACAAAACAGGACTTTTTTACCCGCTATTGATGTCATATATTAAAGGACCAGTCCGCCATTAATTTCAAGTACAGTACCAGTGATATAATTGTTTTCAATTATATGCAGTACTGCATCACTGACGTTTTTCATTGTTCCTAGATGTTTTAACGGGATGTTATTTATCCATTGCTTTAGAATGCCTTCGCTCATGGATGCATGAGTAGCGTCTGTTTCAATAAATCCGGGAGCGACTGCAGCAATACGAATACCCATGGGGCCTAATTCTTTTGCCCAGGTACGTGTTAATGCTTCAATACCTGCTTTTGCAGCAGAATAAGCACCCTGCCCGGGATTGCCAGATGATGAAATAGAACTGATGTTGATGATGACAGATTTCTTTCTGTTAAGTAGCATCGCCTCTGTACAGATTCTTGTAACGTAAAAAACTGAATTCAGATTGACATCCAGAACCTTGTTCCAGTTTTCAATCGAATGCTTTTTTTCAGTTTTGGAAAGTAGATTTATAAGAGGTTCATTGTGGATCAGGCCTGCATTGTTTATCAATATATCGAATGCACCTTGAGCTGAATGCAGTATGTTTAATTGCTGGTTAACGGAGTCAATATTGGTCAGATCGCATGAAATAACATTCATATCTGGATATGTTGAATTGAGATCTTCCAGAGCACTTTCGTTGATATCTAAAGCCGTAACCTTTGCACCTAAAGCATTTAGCTGAATAGCGATTGATTTACCGAGTCCCTGAGCAGCACCGGTTATAAGGACTTGTTTACCGGAAACATCCATGAATTTAGTTTATACCCCTTTGCTTTAAAATTCTCAGGATAGAGCCAACATCAGTCATGGCTACAATATCATCAGCAGTTAACTCGATACGATACTCATTTTCTATAGCTGCGATTAAGTCCATATGTGTAAGTGAATCCCAGATATCTACCTGTTCCATTGACAGTGATTCCGATAGTTGTTCCTGCGGAATTCCTAGTGTTGTAGATAACAGAGACATTATGTCCATATTTATTGATACTCTATCTGGTTGGCACGAGTAATTAGTGAATATCTTTTTAGTGTAATGGCTAAAGTCTATATAGTTAATGTTTTTATTACAAGAATTTACTGGCACACCTGATTTTTACATGAACGTCGGAAATATAAAACTTATTGTCAACGACAGGGGTATGTAAATAATAGGAAGCATTGGTATTACAGTGTAGTAAATCGTTGTGTAGTTATCCTTTTCATGTATGTGAAGTATTGATATGTGTAAGAGACAACAAAGCATGTGATGTGAGTTAGTAAAACACAGGGGTCATTATTCTTCATGTTTGATAACGAATTTAACACTGCTTTCATTTATACAGGTTCGATAGAAAATATCGTGGTGCTACCGGTTCTGGCGACATATCGCCGTCAATACGATGACACTACATGCCAGGTTGCCGAGATGATTATTTAAGTAATTGATAAATAATAATAAAAATAATATTTTTTTATGGCATGTTTCTGGCATATTAAATTATTTGATAGATTTCATGTTGACGTCTGATTGCCCAGAGGTTGTAAAAGGTTGAGAGCTTAATGGAACGGGTGCTTCCAAAAGTGAGCATTATGCTTCTTGCATATAATCACGAAAAATATATTGCGAACGCGATAGAAAGTGTTTTGTGCCAGATAACAGATTTTGATTATGAAATTATTATTGGCGAGGATGCATCTACAGACTTAACAAGAGAGATTGTCGTTAAGTATCAGAAAGAATATCCTGGAAAAATCCGCTTGCTTTTACATGCGAAAAATAAGGGTGTACATCAGAATTGTATACAGACATTTGACCAGTGCACAGGTGAGTATGTTTGTTGGCTGGAAGGTGATGATTTCTGGATAGATGAGAATAAGTTGCAACTACAGGTCGAATATCTGGATACTTACCCTGAATTCCCTATGTGTTTCACAGATAGCACTATCGTCGATGAAAGCGGCATCATTGTCAAACAAAGCCGACTGGATGATGGCAGAAAAAGGAATCTCTCTCAACGTGACATTCTGAGTGGTCTGGTCCCGCCAGTAAACACGATGATGCACAGAAAATCTGCATTGTTTTTTCCAGACGCGTATTCAGACATGGTTAATGGAGATATGCTTTTATTTTCATTAATGGCATCAAAAGGTGATGCGGCTTATGTAGATGCGATAACAGCCAGTTATAGAATGCATGATGACGGTTTCTGGTCAGGAGCCAGTGAGAAATATCGTTTGGAACAGAGTCTGAGAACACGACAGGTTTTATCCGGATTTTATGGGGGTGACTATGATGATATTTTTATCCCTGCAATTGAAGCCTGTAAGGCGGGTCTGGCCGGGTTCGAGAAACTTCATGATAACAAAAAAAATGTGCAGAGAGTTGAGATGAATAGAAGAAAGGTGGTCAGGAATATAATCATATCAGGCACTAATTTCTGGAATCCGGGTGATGATTTTGTTCGGGATGGTGTAATAAAGGTATTAAATAATGTGTTTAAAGATGACCAGCTTAATTTTCTTTTTTATAATTTTAATGCAGACCATTTTCCACAGGACAAGTTTTCAGGTATCAGTGATGTTATTGCCAAAGGTGATCTCGAGAAATTTTCATCATTTGTTGATGTTATTGTTATTGCCGGGTTATCTGCAGGTGAAGAAATCAAGGATTTGTATCAATGGATAATTGATAATAATCTTCAGGATCGTGTTTATCTGATTGGAGCAGGTTATGAAAATGCTTACGTAGATCAGTATATATCACAGCAGCCTGAGGCAACGATTTTCAAAAATGCACGTCTGATAACAGGCCGGACTGCCAAAACGCCTGAATTTATGACCCATCTTGGTATTGAATATCATCATATTAATTGCCCTGCAATTTTGTCGGTCGACAGGGTTAAGTCGATTATTAGCGACAAGCAGATTGAGAAAATCGCATTTTCTATTCAACTACCGCATGAGCAGGGCATCATAAATCATACTTGCGAGGCGTCATTATATGAATTGGCAGTGACTACTTTACTTGATTTGAATGAAAAGTATGATGTTGAGATTATTGCACATCACAAATCAGAATATTTCCATTTCCTTAACTTGATTAAACAGAAAGGCCTTGATATTCCGGTCATTTTTTCTTCATTTTATCGTGACTTATATAAGATATATCCACAGTTTGATCTGGTGGTTACAACACGATTACACGCAAGTTTATTTGCAAATGGACATGGAATTCCAGGCATTATTTTAAATAACACAGATCGGCACACTCATTGTCTTGAAGGGTTTCCACATTCGGTCTGGGTAACAAGTAAAGAGGATTTTGAAAAGGCTTTTTCACATATCTGTAACATGAATCTGCAGGAGATTACATTTGATTCAGCCCGATTTAAAAAGCAACTCATGGAATTATATGTCACTGTTGTGAGTCATGCATTTGAAGAGAACAGGGTGCTGGATTCTACTTTAAATAAAGTAAGCATCAGTAAAGCCAGTAAGCACGATCTTGCAGTCAGATTAAAGTCGATGATGGGTGATCCGGAAATCAAGGAAAGTGTTCTGGGTATATTTACACAACTAACATCTGACTACTACCTTGAACGCAATATCAGTATGTATAAAAAAGCATGTGAAAATAAGGAATCGTGGTTTGATTCTGTTTCCTTGCTTAACTGGTATGCGCAGGTTCTAAAACCGAACACCTATCTTGAAGTCGGCGTTCGACGTGGTCGATCCATGGCTCAGATGCTGGTTGAGTCACCTGAAACAAATGCATATGGTTTTGATTTATGGATACCGGATTACGGTTCAGTTCCGGAAAAGGGCATTTTCACAGAAAATCTGGGGCCAGAATTTGTTAAGGGAGAGCTGACTAACCTCGGTGTAAAAAAGTTACCCATGCTGACCAAAGGTTACTCGCATGAAACATTGCCTGAATTCTGGGCTCATCAAGATTCTCCTCAATTAATAGACCTGATCTATATCGATGGTGATCATACCTATGAAGGAGCGAAAAGAGATCTGGATCTCGGTTTTGCTCACCTGGCACCGGGTGGCGCACTGGTTTTTGATGATATTACACACCCGGCACATCCTGAGTTAAAAGCGTTATGGGATGAATACAAACTGCATTTCCCTGACTTTATGTTTATTGAGCATGAACATGGAACGGGTACCGCAATAGCATTTAAACCACCATTTGATCATTTGAAGAAGCTGGTCTCTGAAAATAACGAGCCACGAAACCATAAGCCGTCTTCCGCCTTGCCAATACATTTTTTTACCATTGTTTTAAATGGCGAGCCTTTTATCAGGCATCATATAGAGATGCTTAAATTACTGCCTGTTGACTGGCACTGGCATATCATTGAAGGGGTTGCTGATCTCAAGCATGACACGGCCTGGAGTCTGCAGCATGGTGGTAAAATAACAAGTGAACTGCATGATAAAGGGCGTAGTAATGATGGGACATCTGCTTATCTTGATCAATTAGCGGAAGATTTTCCTGATAATATTACGTTGTACAGAAAACCATCCGGGGAGTACTGGGATGGCAAACTTGAAATGGTCAATGCACCATTAAAAAATATAAATCAGGCGTGTTTATTATGGCAAATAGATGCAGATGAGTTATGGACGTGTGAACAAATCGCCAAAGTATATGATTTGTTTTTGAAACATCCTGAGAAGACTGCGGCGTATTACTTGTGTCACTATTTTGTCGGGCATGAGCTGGTTATTACCAGCCGTGACACCTACGGGAATAATACGGGTTATGAATGGCTCAGGACCTGGCGCTATACTCCGGGTTGCAGCTGGATTGCACATGAGCCACCACAGTTATGCAAGCCAACAGAGAATGGCCATTATGTTGATCTTTCCGGGATTAACCCATTTCGACACGACGAGACTGAAGAGCAGGGTTTGATTTTTCAGCATTTCGCTTATGTAACACGTCAACAACTACGTTTTAAAGAAATATATTATGGATATCAGGGAGCGGTACAGCAGTGGCAGCTATTACAGCAACAGAACTCATTTCCACTCAAATTAAAAAATTATTTTTCATGGGTAAATGATGAGGCTGTTGTTGATGTATTGAATCCTGATGACCTGATGCCTGTGGCAAACCAGAGTGTCACCGGCGACTGGTGGTTTCGTCAGCATACGACAGAACCTGAAGGTGTTCATAGAATATTGTGGCTAAGAACGGATGCCATTGGTGATAATGTTATTGCAGCTTCTATGTTAGCCGGGCTACGTTCCAGGTTCCCACATGCAAAAATAACGGTACTTTGTCAAGATCATATTGCCGGGATTTATAATACATGTCCATATGTAGATGCCGTTATTGGTTTTAATAGTCAGCAAGTTAATGGTGATGATAACTATCGGGACAATCTGATCAGCGATTTATGTGCAGATAAGTACGATGTAGCAATTAACTCAGTCTACTCCAGTGAAAATATGACAGACTTTCTGACATTGAACTCAGGAGCTTCCATCACGATTGGATTCAGAGGTGATTTGAGTAACATTGATGCTGCCGTACAGCAAAAAAACAAGGCAGCGTATACGCATATTATTGAAGATAAACCGGGTATTGTAAAAGAGATTGATCGCTATGCTGTTATGCTTGAATCATTAGGTGTTGATACAAAATTACCTCTTAAGCCGGAAATCTGGACAAGTTATTTAGACAAGCAATATGCAAAACAGTGCTTTAATGATCTGGGGCTTGATCCGGAAAAAACGATAGCCTTGTTTCCTGGAGGGCAACATCATCAGTTTAAATATTATGACAAGTATAGCAAAATCCTGAATGAGTTTTCGCAGTTTAAGTTTATTATTCTGGGGGGTGCGGAAGAAAAGAATATAGCATCAGTACTGCATAATGTTTGTGATAGTAATACCGTTGATCTGACGGGGCAAACAAGTCTTGCACAAATGGCTGAAATCATCCGTTTGTGCAGACTATGCCTCAGTGCAGATTCATCTGGAGCACATATTGCTACGGCTGTTGGAACTGAAAACATCATACTCGCGGGTGGTGGCCACCCTGGCAGGTTTGTTCCGTACTCATATTTGAATACGGTGGTTTCTCTGCCGTTAGCTTGTTTTGGTTGTAACTGGAGATGTAACTATGAACAGGCATTTTGTATCAAGGATATATCACCAGAAGTCATTACAATTGTAATACGGAAAGTTTTGAATCAGAAGAATACGATGGCTACAATCTGTTATCAGAGTGAAGATGAATATGTTAATACTCCTGAGAAGCCTCAGTGGTCGGTTGATAAAAATCAGGTCGATAAAGAAAAGCAGGCTGTATTTTTTGTCAATAGGACTGGAATGACGAATCATGCGGGCTGTCCGGATGTTTTAAATATCGATATCAAAGATACCGCAGTATCGTCAGTTCAGTCATCACTGGAAAAGATTTCTGTGCTATTGAGCAGGAGTGATAAAGATCAGGCCTATGATCTGGCTTTATCATTGGCGGAACAAAATCCGCGGTCTGCTGCCGCAGCTCAGGCGCTGGGTGAGTGTCAATATGCAAAAGGTGATGTGAGCAAAGCAGAAGAACAATTTTACCAGGCCAGTCTGAAATGGCCGTGGAACCCTGAATTATTGTCCAATCTCAGTGTTATCTACTGGGAGAGTGGGAGTCATGGTTTTGCGCTTGATTATGCGCGACGGGCTGTTGATATCGACCCTGGAAATGAATCTGCAATGCTTAACTGCGTGCATATTCTTCATTCACTGGGGAAAATATGTGAAGCCATTGAAATACATAAGGCCTATACAGCCTTTTATGCCACTTCAGACGTGATACCGGAGAGTTTATATTGCGGCCAGGAACACTAGCTGACATGAATATGTTGTGCCAGTTTTACTCCCGTCAAAATCACGTCATTTAATCTTTGTGAAATTACATAATCTTTCTAACTCATTGATTATATATCAATAAAAAATCAATTGAAGCGGCATGGATATTGCTTTTATTTAAGAGTGTTGGCCTTAAAGGGCTATTGAGGGTCGATACTCGTAGTGATGAACAAGTCAAAATCAGGAACAAGCATATTTTCAAAACCAGGGACAGGGACACAATTTCCTTTTCTAATATCAGCGATTGTTTCAACGTATAACAGCGAGCAATACATCGAGGCATGTATCCGCGACCTGGAAGCGCAAACAATCGCAACTCAAATAGAAATCATTGTTATCGATAGTGGTTCTGAACAGAATGAAGGCGTTATTGTTAATCGGCTTAAGGATGAGTTTGATAATATTGTTTATATCAGAACAGAGAGAGAATCACTGTACAAGTCGTGGAACAGAGGGATTGAAGCCAGCCATGGAAAATATATAACCAACGCCAATACAGATGACTCACATGCACCTGATGCACTCGAGAAGTTAACTCAATGTCTTGAACAATGCCCTGAAACTGACCTGGTGTATGCTGATAGTTACTGGTCTGAAAAACCTAATGATGTCATGGGGAGTGACAGTTTATCCCGATACGTAAAATACCCTGAGTACAACCCGCTTGTTGGATTGCAGTATTGCCTGTTAGGGCCACATCCGGTCTGGAGACGTGAAGTATTTGCAAAAATAGGTCTATTTGATCCGTCATATAAAGCAGCTGGAGATTTTGAATTCCAGATGCGTTTTATTGAAGCTGGACTTAATGCAAAGCACGTTGTAGATGCGTACTCGTTTTTTTATACGAATCATGATGGTTTGTCATTAGCAAATGACACTTCATTGCAAGAGGAAATGAGATTAAAAACGGAGTATCGACGTAAAATTCCGATATGGAAAATATTTAATATTGGTGAGAAGGACTTAAAAGGACAGGCACAGGCCTGGACCTTGACTGGCTTGTCAATGCTGGCAATAGATTATCCCTGGCTGGATGAAAGCATATGTGATGCTGAATATACACTGGCTTGTTTATCAGAAGCCTACAGACTGGATAATCAATCCGTTATTTATATACAAAATTTATTGGCTTTATATCAAATGAATGATGATACGAAAGCATTTGATAACCTTATGTGTGAATGTAATAAAGAGGTGGCTGGTGAGATCAATAAGCTTTTAAATACTCATGCACAATTACCATTTATCAAGCCTGCTGAGTTAACGTATTTCGCAGCAGATGGTGGTACTAAAAGAAAAGATGAGGAAGAAATTATTGGCATCAATATTATAGGGCATGTCAGCGGTAATCTTGGGTTGGGGACAATTTCAAGGCATTTAATAGCGGGCTTGTTGCAGCGGGGCGTACCTGTAAAAATACTTGATATTGACCCTGGTTTGAACAGAGGCGGTCATGATCATTGTTTCTCGGAATATTATGCGGACTCTGTTGAAGAATTGGAGCACCCGATTAATTTATTTATATTGCCGCCAGAAACGATCTCAAATATAAAACAAGGGGTGCCGGAACTTTTTACTGAAGACAAGTTGCTAGCAGCTTCAGTATGGTGGGAGCTGACTGAAATTCCTTTGTTGTGGCTGGATGCACTTCAGGCGTTAGATGTCATTGTGGCGGGTTCTGAGTATATCCGCAATATTTTTGAATTTAAGTTATCAGATGTATTTACATTAAAAGCACATCACCCGGTATTTTTACCACAGCCAAAGGAATTTAAGCGATCACGTCTTGATGTGCCCGAAGACGCTTTTCTTTATGTTTGTGGTTTTGAACCCTATAGCGATATTCAAAGAAAAAATCCATTTGCAACTATTGCGGCTTTCACGAATGCATTTAACGATCATGAAAATGTTTATTTAATCATTAAAATCAATAATGCTTACTGTGAAGATGGTAGTTTGCATCCATCGGTAGCTGATTTGAATGCGTATGTTAAAGACAGTGTAAATATTAAACTATGCCTTGATAACATGGATTATGATGAAGTGCTGGGGCTATATGATTGCTGTGATGCATACGTTTCTTTGCATCGGGCAGAAGGGCTTGGCTTGTCGCCACTGGAAGCGATGTCATTGGGCAAGCCCGTGATTTCAACAGCATGGTCAGGAAATCTGACCTATATGAATCATACCTGTGCCTGCATGGTCGGGTATCAGCTGGTACCGGTTTCAGAAAACAGTCATGTTTACGCACGACAGGATTTAACCGGTAAAGCTGTTTGGGCTGAAGCATCCATTGATGAGGCCTCTGCCTGGATGCGCCGACTGGTTGAGGACAGCGCTCTGTGTAAAAAAATCGGACTTAATGCAAGAAAGCAGTACGAATCCTATATGCAAGATGCCATTTCAATGTCGTTCGTGGATGAATTAAAGATAATGCTGGAGCAGAAACTTAGCTTTATATCTGCAAATAATATGGATGGCAGAAAGCCGGCGAGATTAGTCGAAGAGAATAAAAGTTCAGTTGTGCAGCAACAACAGAGTCAATTCATCGATAATAATTTAGCATGTGATGCCACACGTAAAGAAAGTAATGGCAAAGAAAAGTTAACAGCAGAAAAAATCTATGAAAACTGGATGGAGTTATCCACACTTAGTGTTCTGGATATAAAGTTGATGGCTGAGAGGATGGGTCGCTGGGAAAAAAACCCGGGTGTACATCTGGTTGTTAATGCTGTTGGGCATGATGCATCTGCTATGTATATGATGCTTGAGTCATTAACAGGACAGTTCTATAAGGAGTGGGGGATATCGATACTTTCTGATTGTGATTTACCCGAAGGGGAAATGTATCATCAGGAAATGGTCGAGTGGATTAAAATCAACAAAGGCTATATTGATTCAGTCAACCATGAAATTGATCGTATTGGTGCTGATTGGGTTGTCTATATGCCGTCTCCCTGCGTGCTTGACCAAAAAGCATTATATTGCTTTGTTGACACGATTAATCTGAACCCGGGTTGCCATTTTATTTATAGTGACCATGACTATATTGATATGCATGCAACAAGATCTCATCCGGTTTTTAAGCCTGACATAAGTATTGACTTCCTGAGATCAAGTAATTATATCGGTGAACTTTGTGCGATTGATGGCAGCTTGCTTCGTGAAGCAGGCGGGTATCAGGAGTTTAATGGTCTGGAGAATTATGATATTGCTTTAAAGGTAATAGAGAGTAAAGGTGATTCTGCCGTACATCATATCCCTGATGTTTTATATCATTCGATAGACTTTACGCAGTGCTCAGAAGCGTTGTTAAAAAATATTGTCTCAGCACACCTTGATCGTTTAAATATTAGCGCAAATGTCAAACAGGGTTATTTGCCACAAACCTTGCAGGTGGAATATTTACATGCACACCATCCCAGGGTGTCGATTATAATCCCCACAAGGGATAAGTATGAATTTATTGTGCCGTGTGTAGACAGTATACTTGAAAAAACCGATTATCCGGATTACGAGATAATCATAATCGATAATCAGAGTGCTGATCCTGATTTGCTGAAATATTTTTCTGGTCTCATGGAAACGCATGGCGAAAAAATTCGGGTGATAAATTATGATCATGAGTTTAATTATTCCTCAATCTGTAATATAGCCGCATCACATGCTACAGGTGATTACCTGCTGATGTTAAATAATGATACAGAAGTCATGCAGTCAATGTGGCTTGAGCGCATGATGAACCTGGCGCAACGGGATGATGTGGGTATTGTAGGCGCAAGGTTGCTATATCCAGGTACAGCAAAAATCCAGCATGCCGGTATTGTTCTGGGTATGTCCGGTATCATAGATCATCCCATGCTGGCTATGCTGGATGCAAAAGACGCAGGCTATCTGGGATTTGCGCAAATAGACAGGAACGTATCGGCTGTTACCGGGGCCTGCATGCTTGTTAGCAAGTCGCTGTATAACGAAATGAATGGTCTGGATGAAAAAAATCTGGGGGTAATGTATAGCGATGTTGATTTGTGTTTACGTGTTACAGAAATGGGTTACAAGATTGTCTGTACACCCTATGCAAATTTATTACATCATCATTCCGTTTCTATCAAGGCAAGTCAGCGCAATATTGAAAAATATACGGATCATGTCATCAGAACCATTAAAGAAGTCGATTATTTTTGCCAAAAATGGAAAAACAGGCTGGGTTCAGATCCCTATTATAATCGTAACCTGAGTATTGTTGATGCTAATATTATTGTAGAGCATGAGGTGGTCTGCCATTGGAACAAAAACTATCATGAACTACCCAGGGTTATGGGTGTTCCATTGTCTGGAGGTGCAGGTGAATACAGAATCAGGGCACCCTTTCGTGCACTGGAACGAGCAGGATACGCTCAATGTGATTCAGCAAATACAACAAAGATAAATGTGCAACGATTTCCTTCTCTCACTGAGATGCTCAGACTCGACCCGGATGTGGTTGTATTTCAGGCACCATTTGGTGACGATCCATTAGAGGTACTTAATAAGTACAGGAAATATATGGATCTGGAGATCATTTATACACTTGATGACCTGATAACCAATATGCCGGATGGGAATCCATTTAAAGAAATATGTCCCAGAGATGCACGATCAAGATTAAGAGAGGGTTTGGCAATGTCAGATCGTCTTATCGTTAGTACAGAGCCATTGAGACAGTTATGTGAGAATATGATTGGCAACATTGAGATTGTCCCCAATTGTCTTGAAAATGAAATATGGGGAGGTCTGGATTCACAGCGAGGTTGTGGTCCCAAACCACGTATAGGATGGGCGGGTGCGCAACAACATGCTGATGATCTTGCTTTTATCGTGGATGTGGTAAAAGAAACAGCCAATGAGGTGGACTGGATATTTTTTGGTATGTGTCCGGAAGAAATCAAACCCTATGTATCAGAAGAGCATGAGTTTTTGCTTTCATTTCATGATTATGCAGCAAAACTTGCGAGCCTTAATCTTGATCTTGCAATTGCTCCGTTATCCGTTCATCCGTTCAATGAAGCTAAAAGCAATTTAAGATTACTGGAATACGGAATTTTTGGCTGGCCGGTTATCTGCACTGATATTTATCCATATCAAAATGCTCCTGTAAAACGTGTTCGTAACACCCAAAAGGAATGGGTAAATGCGATTCGGGAAAGAATTTATGATCTTGATGCAGCCTATAAGGAAGGTGATACGCTGAGGCAATGGGTATTAGATGACTATATGTTAAGTGACAGGGTTGATCATTGGCGTGATGCCATTCTGGGTTCAGGAGGCAGTATATGATCTCTGACAAACCACTAGCCAGTATTATCATGCCAACCAGAAACCGCATTGCAACCCTGGACAGGGCTATTGAATCTGTTAAATCACAGGATTATTTGAATTGGGAATTAATAATTGTGGTCGATGGAAGTCAGGATTTCTCGGTTATAAAAGAACAATATAAACAATTTGAGAATATCATCGTGGTTCAACACCCATATAGAATGGGGCCAGGTGCAGCGAGAAATACAGGTTTAAGAATTGCCAGTGGAGATTACATTTTTTATCTGGATGATGATGATTTATATCTACCCTGTCATGTGAGTACATTGATAAACTATTCGCTGGAAAATGACCTTGATTTTTCATTTTCACAGGGCATTAGAGTATTCGAAACAACAGATCTGAAAGTCATAAAAACAGATACCCCTTACAATCCGGCAGAGACAACTGATGAGTCGATGCATATAACGAATAGTATACCTATGTTGTCCTGTGTACATACCCGAGCTTGCTTGCATGATATCGGTTTTTTTGATGAAGACCTTAAGTCATATGAGGACTGGGATTTTATTATAAGATTTATACGTAAAAAGCGATGTGGATTCGTACCGATAAATACATATGAGATCCATAGGCGCCCAGATGATGCTAATAATGTAACCGAGTCGAATAAAGATCATCATGTTGAAAATTATAAGTTGATATACAAACGTTATCCATTTGATTCTGATTTAGTTCAGCAGCATCGTGCTGAAGTATTAAGAACAATGACTGATTTGCTGGAACAGAATAAGAAAGAGTGTGCTGATAAAAGTGCAAGGCTGCATGAGTATATAATCGAATGTCCGGATATAGAGGCACTGCTAAAAGCGTACTATATTGATCAGGCAGAGGAAATTAATCTGGAAAATCTGGATAACCTTATATTCGATATTAAAGATAAAGATCTGTCTGAAACAGTAATTACTATTTTGATTGATTATCTGGAAACCAGTAGTGAAAACGTAGAAGCACATCTCTTGTTAGGGCGGCTTTTGATGGAGCTTAATAATTATCAGGCGGCTATCATTTCACTGATGAACGCACAAATCATTAACCAGTCTTGTTATGTAGCCGTGTTGTTACATGCCGAGTGCCTTGAGAGGGATGGAAAAATAACTCAGGCACTTGAACTTATTAAAAGTGTAAAAATAGAGGGAATGACAGATGCAAAAATAGCGTATCGATTACTCAAGCTTCATTCGAGCATGGTTGATAGTGAGCCATCTTTGGACTATGCCAGGCGCTTGATTGCTAATGCAGATTGTCAAAGTGAATATGTTTTCAATCATATAGGTAATATTTATTTCAGGTGTCAGGAATATTCTGATGCAAAATTGAATTATAAAAAAGCGGTTGTTTTAAATCCCGCATATGAAGATGCGGAAACCAATCTGAAGCTTGTTAGCGTCATTAGTGAGCAGAAAGTAATGCCTTTGTTTCTGGTATTACCAAAAGGTGAAAATTATGGCTGGGGGGTTTGCTCTTCCTATTTAAGAAAGGAACTAAAGAAGAAGACGGATGTATTCAGTCTTGAATATGATGATTGGGGTGAAAATGGGAATAAATATATACCGGGTGTTGTATTTACTTCAATTGGTGCTGAAAGACTCGATCTGGTTTACCCGGTAAAAGGAAAGATAAATATTGGTTATACATTTTTTGAACGGGATTTGACGGACGAGGCTATTGAGAATGCACGTTTTTTTGACCTGGTGCTGGCAGGTTCAAGCTGGGCCGTTGAGCAGCTAAAGCAACATGGCATTAATAATTGTGATGTATTGGTGCAGGGAATAGATGAGACATTGTTTTACCCGGTTGAGACGCAGGCGCATAACGGCTTCTTTGTATTTTCGGGTGGTAAATTTGAATTACGTAAAAGTCAGGATCTGGTGCTAAAGGCAGTTGGTATATTACAACAGAAATACAGTGACATTATCCTGGTTGATGCCTGGGTCAATTACTGGCCACAGTCGATGTGGACAATGTCTTATTCGCCACATATTAAATATGAGCATAATGGCGGTGACTGGAATTCTCTTATGTCACATATTTATCAAATCAATAATCTCGATGAAGATAAGATTATTACGTGTGAAATAATTCCTCATGATGAATTGAGAAGTCTTTTTAGTAAAACTGATCTGGGTATATTTCCAAACAGAAGTGAGGGCGGTACGAATCTCGTGTTAATGGAATATATGGCTTGTGGCAAACCCGTTATTGCAACAAATTGTACCGGACATAAGGACATAGTTAATAGCAATAATAGTTTATTGCTAGAAAATAATACGATCAGAGAATATCTGGATGATAACAATGAACATTATGCTACCTGGGATGAACCAGACTTGAATGAACTGGTTGAAAAAATCGAGTTTGCATATCAACACCGCGATCAAATAGAAAAACTGGGAAAACAGGCAGGAAGTGATCTTGCTGAATTTACATGGGCTCATATGGCTGAACGACTACTGGTGACGCTCAATAAATTGGGTTTTCTGGAATATTAATACCGCTAATGCAAATAAATAAGCAACAAGAAAAGCTGAAAAAAGCGCTAACATTGCACCAGTCCGGAAGCATGAAAGAGGCTGAGTCCGCCTATCTGAATATCCTGTCGGATAACACGTCTGAATTAAAAGAAGACGCGTTATATCTGTTATCGAATTTATATTATCAGACAGACGACATTGATCGGTCCATTGTTATACTCAGGAAATTATTGTCATTGTATGCTGATAATACGAATGCCATAAAGTTATATGCGCAGTTGTTACTTGAAAAAAAACAATATGAGCAAGCCCTTGAGTGTTTTTTACGCACTGAACGTGATATGGATGACGATAAGGACATTCTGGCAGGGTTAGCCCGTTGCTACATTGAGCTTGGAATGCTTAATGACGCCTGTGACAAGTATTTGCAACTGCTAAAGTTGTCTCCGGATAGCTGGGAAACTTTATATAATCTGGGTTTGATCAGTCAAAGAAAAAAGTTACTTTCTGATGCCGAAGAATATTATAAATCTGCGCTTCAGTATAATATAACATCCTTTGAGTTATATAATAATCTGGGTGAAGTTCAGCAAGATCAGGCAAAATTGCTGGATGCGCAGAAAAGTTATAAGAATGGGTTGGAATTAAACCCGGATTCAGTAGAAATCAATAATAATCTGGGTACCTTATTTCATGAGGCTGGAGAATATGACAATGCAATTGGCTGTTATAAGCATGCGTTATATATAAAGCCGGATTTCGCGGATGCTCATTTGAATTTATCTTTATGTTATCTGCTTCTTGGTGACTATAATCAGGGGTGGAAAGAGTATGAGTGGCGATGGAAAGTTTCAGATGTAAACCAATATAAACTTGATGTGCCGCAATGGCAGGGCGAAGACCTTTCTGGTAAAACAATCCTGATATATTCAGAGCAGGGTTTTGGTGATACTTTTCAATTCCTGCGTTATATCAAACTGTTAAAAAAGCAGAATGCAAAAGTCATTTTCCATACTCGTGCTGAGCTTCATACAATATCTGCCTGGTGTGACGCTATCGACATAATACAGGTCGTTGACTCAAGCAATCATGTTTGCACAGCGGATTATATGTGTGCTTTGATGAGTCTACCGCTTTATTTTCATACAGAAGCCACATCGATTCCTGTAGGTATCCCGTATATATCCTCAAAAGATAATATATCTCGTGAGAGTATGATTGATCTTTCACCTGATAGCTGCAACGTCGGGATAGCCTGGGGTGGTCAGGAAAAGTTTGAGCACGATTATTATCGAAACCCTGCGTGTCCGTTGCGCTATTTTGAACCCCTGGTTAATTTGAGCGGATTTAGTTTTGTCAGCTTGCAAAAAGGAGATGCACATAAACAACTTGATACTGTGAAGTTCAGAAACAAGGTTATTGATACTGATAAGTATATAGATGACTTTGTAGATACCGGATTGATACTTGATAAACTCGACCTGGTTATAACCATAGATACTTCTATTGCACATCTTGCAGGCGCAATGGGTAAAGTCGTGTGGCTATTATTACCGGTTGCTCCTGACTGGCGCTGGATGCTTTCCAGAAATGACTCCCCCTGGTATCCAGGGATGAAGATCTTCAGGCAAAAAAAACCTGGTGACTGGCAAGGGGTTATCGCAGAAGTTTGTAAAGCGTTGAAAACGTATCCTGTTGCAGTCAGGGATACAGACTCACTATTAGTGCGGGGGGCTAATTATTTCTCACAAGGTCAATATACTAAAGCAGAAGAAGTATACAGATTATGTCTTGATTTGATGCCCGGACATTTTGATGCGTTGAATAATCTGGCTATAGCACTTAAAAATCAGGGCAAACTGATACCGGCGATAGAATTTATTGAACAGGCTATCAGGATAAATCCGGATGTGGCGGCAAGTTATAATAATCTTGGTAATATCAGGAAGCTACAACATGACCTGAAAGAAGCAAAACTTTGTTATGAAAAATCACTGGCTATTAAACCAGATGATTATGAGGTCATGAATAATCTGGGTAACACCTTGCAGGCGATGAATGACGTCAGTTCGGCTGTTGGCTATTTCAGGCGTGCTATTGAAATTAGACCGGATTTTGCACAGGCTCATTTTAACTATGCTATAGCCTGTTTGTTATCTGGTGACTATATTAATGGCTGGCGTGAATATGAGTGGGGATTCGTAACGGGTCAACGTTCAGTTCCGGATATGAAGATGCGGAAATGGGAAGGCCAAAGTCTGGAAAACATGCATCTGCTTATTATTGCCGAACAGGGCGTGGGTGACACCATACAATTCCTTCGATTTTTACCCGAATTAAAGTCACAAGGCGCGGTCATAACGCTACAATGTGCGATGTCATTAGAGAGATTATTAAGTCATCATTATTTTATAGATAACGTGATACCATCAAGTGATGCGTATGCGGGAGATGCTGATTATTATATTCCCATGATGTCACTGCCTGCCGTGCTCGATATAGAGTTGAATGGTATTCCAGCCAGCATCCCCTATATGATGACTGAAATAACAGCATTAAGAGCCTGGAAAAAGAAACTGGGAAATGTAGGCAAGTTTAAAGCCGGAATTGTCTGGGCAGGAAATCCAGAGCATGAAAATGATACAAACCGGTCATGTTTGTTACAGGATTTTTCTAACATTCTTAATATCAGCAATATAGCTTTTTATAGTTTACAGATAGGTAAAGCCAGTCAGCAAATAGATATGACAATGTCTTCAAAACTGCATAATCTTGAAAATGAAATAAACGATTATGCAGATACCGCGGCGATAGTCAGTTTGATGGATATTATTATTACTGTTGATACATCTGTTGCACATCTGGCCGGAGCTTTAGGGAAGCCTGTATTTTTACTGCTACCTTTTGCGCCAGACTGGCGTTGGTTACTGAACAGGCAGGATAGTCCATGGTATCCGACAATAAAGATTTTCAGACAAGATAAGCCTTGTAATTGGGAGGCCGTTTTTAATATTGTCAAAGTTGAGCTAGAGGCTTTGTTATCACCACAATCCCCATCAGATCTGATGCAATTGGCAGATGACGCAATTACCAGTAACCGGTTTTCTGATGCAGCTGAATGCTATAAAAAAGTATTATTGTCAGAGAAAAATGAAATTGCCTGTAACAACCTGGGTAAGATCTATTTATTACAGAGTGACACTACCAGTGCGAAATCCTGTTATATGCAGGCATTGGATATCAAGCCTGATTATGTTGAAGCATATAATGGCCTTGCGGCAACATTTATGCAGGAGGGTAGTATAAGTGCATCTTTGCGTAACCTGAACAAAGCCCTGGAGCTGGAGCCTGGCCATGCACTGGCACATTATAATAGAGGTTTTATACACTTGTTACAGGGTGATTATATACAGGGCTGGAAGGATTATGAATACAGGCTGGTGTTACCAGGCAGGGATATTCAGGCACGGATACCTCGCTGGAATGGTGAGCCTGTATCCAACAAGATAATTCGTGTTATTGCAGAGCAAGGCATTGGCGATACATTCCAGTTTGTGCGGTTTTTACCATTAGTAAAAGAAAAATGCTTAAAGGTGGTACTTGTTTGTCAGTCAGGTTTGGTGTCAATTCTGAATACGGTTGACGGTGCAGATACCGTAACTGATGATCTTAATGAAACAGATTCAGATATGTATGTACCCTTAATGTCATTGCCGGGTCTGTTTAACATACGCCTTGAAACAATACCCGTCACGATCCCTTATATCTATGCAGATGGAATGAGAGATAAATGGAAAAAAAGAGTATCTAATATAGAGGGTTTCAAAGCAGGAATTGTGTGGACAGGCAATCCTGATAATGCAGAAAATGCTCGACGTTCATGTACGATTGATGATTTTCTGAGCCTAACTGACATTCGCGGACTGCAGCTGATTTGTTTACAAAAAGGAGTTGCGCAGGAGCAGTTGGATATGCATCTGAATACGCCTGGAATATTTGATTTTTCTTCTGAAATAGTTAGTTGGAATGATACTGCTGAAATAATATTACAGCTGGATCTTGTTATTACTGTCTGTACCTCCGTCGCCCATCTTGCCGGAGCACTGGGGAAACCCGTGTGGTTGTTACTGCATTACACTGCGGACTGGCGCTGGTTGCAGAAAAGGAATGATAGTCCGTGGTATCCGGATGCACGGTTATTCAGGCAGTCGTCTCAAGGTGACTGGGGGTCTGTTTTTGACAAGGTGAGGTCATCTCTTGCATCTTTGATGGCTCCGGTATCGGATAAAAAACCTTTATATGTATTACCTGAAAATGTAACGGTAGAAAAACTGTCGACAACCGGGCTTGAGTTTATTAAACAAGGTGAGCTGGACAAGGCTGATTACTGTTTTTCCCAGGCATTGAAAAAATCACCGGATAATAAGGAAGTTATTTTGTATCAGGCAAGTCTCAAGCTGCAAAAGGGTGAGCTTACTTCTGCAGGCGAATTGACAGATTATCTACGCAATGTTGACAGTGGCAATCCGTTTGTCTTCAATCTTTCGGGCCTGGTTTATATGGAACTGGGTAGTAATGGTGTGGCGGAAATATTTATGAAACAGGCTATCCAGATGCGCCCTGATGAATATAACTTTCATGATAATCTTGCCACAATATATACAAATGAATGGCGTAATGATGACGCCAGGACAGTTTATAAAAAATGCATTGAGCTGGCACCGCAGAATCCTAATCCATATTACAATATTGCAAGGCTTTATGAGCGAGATAAAAATTGGGATGATGCGATAAAATCATACCGGAAAGCATTAAATTTAAAGAGTGACTTTATTGAAGCTATCAATAATCTTGCCGGTCTACTGCAGAAACGGGGAGATTATGAAAGTGCCATTAAGTTATATAAACAATGCATTGATTCTGTTGGTGAGAATCCTGATATTCTGAACAACCTTGCCACGGCCTATCAAGGACATATGGATTTACCACTGGCCCGTCAATATTACAAAAAGGTGATTAAACTAAAGCCGGACTATGCAGATGCTTATTTGAATCTTGGAACAGTTGAACAGCTTGATTCTAATCTTGATCTTGCTATTGAATATTTTGACAAATCAATACAACTGATGCCGGATAATCCGGTTGCCTATAATAATATGGGCGCGGCTCAACAGCGAGTGGGTAATTTAACCAGAGCCGTATTGAATTTTCAGAAATCTGTATTGCTGCATCCTGATTATGCAGATGGTCATTTTAACTTATCATTGTGTAATCTGCTTTTAGGTCATTACAGTCGTGGCTGGCAGGAATATGAATGGCGCTTGAAGCGTACTGTTTCTGGAGTTCGCTCCGTTACCGGGGCACGTTGGACAGGAGAACCTCTCGATGGTAAACGGATACTTGTTTACGCTGAGCAAGGTTATGGAGATACATTTCAGTTTATCCGGTTTTTACCACAGGTTAAGGAAAGAGGTGGTTACGTTATTTTTGAATCACAATTAGGGCTAGGCAGTATTCTTGAAAATTGTGAAGGTATTGATGAGCTGGTTGACTGGCTGGATGCCGGAGATAAGGAACTGGAATACGATATTAGTATCCCTTTAATGAGTTTGCCCTATATTCTGGATATTACACTTGATAACTTGCCTGCTGCCATGCCTTATATAAAGATTAACCAGCAGCCTGAAAAATGGAACGGAATAATGGAGCCTGCGAATTTAAATGTTGGCATCGTCTGGGCAGGCAGACCCACTCATCAGAATGACAAAAATCGGTCATGCATACTGGATGATTTTGCATCTATATCAATGATTGAGGGTGTAAAGGTTTACAGTCTTCAAAAAGGTAGCGCAATTTCTCAACTCGAACAATCAGATCTGGATATTGTGAATCTGGATAGTGCAATTGACAGTTTTTCAGATACAGCCGGTATTATAAGTACATTGGATCTGGTTATTACGGTTGATACATCGGTTGCTCATTTGGCAGGGGCCATGGGAGCCAAGGTTTGGCTGGTGATTCCGTTTGCACCGGATTGGCGCTGGTTGCAACATCGAACAGACTCTCCATGGTACCCCACTGCACGGATTTACAGGCAAGAAAAGACCGGGCAATGGGATGATGTTTTTATCAGGGTCAAAAATGATCTTGTCAACCTGGTTTGTTCGAGAGACATAAATACGTAGGTCAATATATGAAACTTGATAGCGGACAGATAAAAAAACTGGAAGATTTTCTTGATTACATAGAAACACAGACATATCCGGAACCCGTGAGTGGTATGCACCAGAATATTACCGCCCAGATGATGACCCGGCTTTATGAGCAATTCGATTTAGGTAAAGATGCCAGGGTACTTGATGTGGGTTGTGGACAAGGCGTTGCCCTGAGAATGTTTACAGATAATGGCTGTGATGTGACCGGTATTACCCTGAATCAGGAAGATGTTGATTTTTGTTGTAATGAGGACTTCAATGTTCTGAAGATGGATCAATCGTTTCTTGATTTTGAAGAAGATCATTTTGATCTGGTCTGGAGTCGTCATTGTCTTGAGCATAGTATTTTTCCTTTTTTCACACTGCACGGCTTTTATGCAGTATTAAAAAAGGGTGGTCTGTTATATCTTGAGGTTCCCGCACCTGACACTCGTTGTCAGCATCAGTGTAATCCCAATCATTACAGCGTATTGTCAAAATCCATGTTGATCGAACTGATCAGGCGCAGTGGTTTTTCATTACTTGAGGCAATGGACCTTGATCTGGAAATTAATGGCGGCAAGGACAAATATTTTGCCTTTATCGCAAAAAAAAGTTGAAAAAATCAGATAAAACCATACTAAATACACTGTAATTTAATAATTAACATAATATAAACAATCGGTTGCATTTTCTATTCTTTCGAAGCCCATATACACATAATTTCAAAAAAAGATTAAAGATAAGTTTATGACGGCCGTTATGTTATGTGGGAGCGGTGAATAGTAACAAGTGATTACTATATCCGCTAAGAAAAATAGGGCTGACACTACAAACAGGGATTGTGTCTGTTGGCTCTCGAAAGTACTGGAGGCTATCATGCCACTTATAGTAAATAGTAACCTTGCGTCATTAAACGCAATCAGAAACCTGAACAAAACACAATCTTCACTCAATACTTCATTGCAACGTCTTTCCTCAGGTTTGCGTATTAACAGTGCGAAAGATGATGCTTCCGGCCTGGCTATTGTTGAAGGCTTTTCTAAACAAATCCGTGGTAATGCTGTTGCTATTCGTAATGCGGGTGATGGTATTTCACTGGGTCAGACAGCTGAAACGTCTCTGGGTCAGGTCTCAGATAATCTGCAACGTATTCGTGAGCTGGCAGTACAGGCAGCGAATGGTGCGATTGGTAACTCTGAACGTTCTCAGATCCAGAAGGAAGTGGATCAGCTGACACAGGAATTGTCACGTAACATCCAG
>Ga0316206_1001086_pt1 | contig 27334 bp, 28 predicted proteins | sample 6monthpyrite_MG_FD_204942 | JGI IMG/M metagenome (GOLD analysis project Ga0316206, IMG submission 204942) | Microbial mat bacterial communities from mineral coupon in-situ incubated in ocean water Damariscotta River, Maine, United States -... | ecosystem: Environmental > Aquatic > Marine >... | reverse complement strand
AGTTTGTACAGCTATCGCGATGACGAACACTCATGACTTTAAATTATTCAAACGATCAAGACTACCTATCAAGAAGGAGATGCTTGTTTGTGTAGACACCGGATATTTAGGCTTGGCAAAACTTCATGGGAACACTGAGATGCCCAAGAAAAGGACTAAGCTCAATCCTCTTTCAAAAGAGGATAAAATAGAGAACAAGAGTAAGTCGTCAAAACGAATTCCAGTTGAACATGTAAACGCCAAAATTAAAGCTTTTAAAATTGTTGCTCAAAAGTATAGAAACAGACGAAAAAGATTTGGATTACGGTTTAATTTGATATGTGCACTGATAAATTGGGACAAAGGATTTTCTGTTAAATGATAGGTTATGCAAGAAGTCTATTAATAGATTGTGGAATGTTCCAAGGTGAAAATGAAGAAAAAAATTCTAGCACCTTTGATTTTAATCCAGAAAATATAAGCTACTTGATTCTTACACATGCACACCTAGATCATGTAGGTCGTGCGCCACTTCTATTTAAACATGGTTTTAGAGGAAAGATTATAACTACACATTCTACATTGGAATTGGCAAGTGTAATTTTACTAGACAGCTTTTTTTTTAAATTTTTTTAATAGTAAGATTTGATCAACTCCCTAATCTAATTCCTTAAAATCTTTTGTACAAAAATCTGAAGTAAAACACTGTAATTTATCATCTAGCATAGCGTGAAGTTTTTCTTCATCTTCAACTTGAGATATTTTCAAATAATGTGCCTTTATGATACTATAAAATACTTCTGTAAGTTCTGGATCAAAATGATTTCCAGATTTTTCCTTTATAATATTCATTGAGGTTTCAAAGCTCATAGCTTCTTTGTAAGGACGTTTTGAAGTAAGAGCATCAAAAACATCGCATATCATAAAAATCCGAGCGGTAAGCGGAATTTGTTCGGCAGAAATATGATTATTATAGCCCGTTCCATCCCATTTTTCATGGTGGTAAGCAACAACGTCTTTTGCATCATCAAGCCATTTGCTTTTAGAGATAATATCAATACCAAACTCCACATGACGCTTCATCTCTTCAAATTCAGAGAAAGTGAGCTTCCCCGGTTTAAGTAAAATTGAGTCATCAATGCCAATCTTTCCTACATCATGCAAAAAAGCTCCTTTTATAAGCCCCATCATCTCCTTACCTGGAAGACTCATGGCTTTTCCTAAGGCAATAGCATATAAAGTTACTCTGTAATTATGCATATTAGTTTCATTATCTCTTTTTGCGATGGCACCGCCCAAAACAGACATGATTTCTAAATTGGCTTGGAGAAGTTTTTTGGTTTGTCGTATGTAGGCGTGATTAAAATAAACAATAACAGGATATAAAAATAGAGTCGTAACAAAAACGGTAAGAACCAGCCGCATGACAGAATAAAAAATACCCATATAAATTTTTTGCATCTCATCGTCTGAAACTTCATACAAGCCTTCTATGCTCCCTTCAAAATCTTTCAATACAAGGGGCGCTTTGAATTGTAAATAAAATCGATTTCTAACTTGATTGTGAATAACAGTTTGTTTTACTGTTTCACTCTCTTTTGTAACGAGGTGATGATCAATTTTTGCTAATTCATACAAAATATTTTTAATATCACCAACTGCTTTCTCAAGAATGGTTGTTCCATGATTGTCTAAAACTCTTATCAACAAGAAATTTGTTTGAGAAAGATTAAGTTCCATTTGATTCTCAGTATGCGAAATTTTATATTCTCTAATGAAATACTTAATTTCGTTTTTAGCAAGCAAAAGAACTCTGTCTTCAATATTATTCAGCTGTATTGAAAGGGTGAATATGGCAACAAAAAGAGCTATTGCAACAGAACTAAAAAAAAGATATTTTATAATTTTAATATGAAGATTCATTTGAAAACCTTTACTCACTTTTTCTTAAGATTGGAGGTTGATTATTATAATGAACTTACGTGAGGAGTTTGTGAGTTAAGTTATCCTATTTTTTCATAAAAAAATACTTTGGTCTTAACCCCTTAACCTATTATAGCTTTTCAAGCGAGTAAAAAGCAGTAGGGAATTAAATCTAAAAGATGTTATAAATGCGGTTTTAGAACATTACTCTGAGTTTTGTTATGCAAAGCATATAACTATTAAAACTGAATTAGAAGATGCTATGCTGAAGATAGATGAAGATAGAGCAAAATTGCTCATCTTAAACCTTTACAATCATGCATAACAAACTCCTTTTTATAAGCTATATTAGTTTTTCCAAGCATCCATAAGAGAACGAATTTTGTTAAAAATTACAAGCATATGCCTTGCAAACTCTTCATCAACATCCATAGAGTTGAGCATGTCTTCTACTCCAATAGTTGCTAAAACAGTTACACCATTTTCTTCATATACGGATAATCTACAAGGAAGGTAAACTGAGATTTCAGAAGTGGCATTTAATGCATCTGCCGCCGCCGCCGGATTACAAATCTCATAAACCGTAATATCTTTTTGAATCTCAAAACCCTTGTTTTTGAGTATTTGTTTAAAGTCATACGAACCTAAGATACCAAAACCGTACTCTTTCGCCTTAGCCTCCATCTCTGCTTTGACACTCTCCAGTGGTGAAGTTGTTTGTGTTTTGTAAACCATGTTATTTCCTTTTATTTGTATTATGTAAAATTATAGCAATAAATTGTAAAGAATTTATGAAGTTATTATATTCTCTCACAATTACGAACATTTTTTTATGCTTCTATTTTTTCTTCACAAAAATGCTCTTTTTTATAAAACAGCAGATATGTTGAAGGGAGTATCAACAACGTCAATAGTGTTGAACTAATAATGCCGCCGGTAATTACAACTGATAAGGGATATTGGATTTCGCTTCCTACGCCACTTGCATAAAGCAATGGCAAAATGCCAAAGAGTGTTGTAAATGCTGTCATCAGTACTGGACGAAGCCTCAATAGTGTTGCATCTTTTAGTAAGATTTTAAGAGCTACATTTGGAAATTTAACACGGAGCTCATCTATGAAACTCACAAGTACAATCCCGTTTAATATGGCAATGGCAAAGATTGCTAGAAATCCCACAATTGCTGACACCGAAAGATATACTCCACTAACACTAAGAGCTATGATTCCTCCAATAAAACCAAAGGGCACATTAATTAAGATGAGTATCGCTTTTGAAAGAGAGTTAAAAGCAGTGTATAAAAGTAAAATAACTATGAGTATTGTAATTGGAATAATCATCATTAATTTCTCAGTAGCCTCTTGCATGTTTTTAAAATCACCTGCCCAGCCAATATAGTAGCCATCAGGAATAGTGACCTGGTTTTTTATAATCTTGTCAGCCTCTTTAACAAATGATGCAACATCCCGACCTTTAACATCCATTGAAAGAACTATGTATCGGCTGAGGTTTTCTCTTTTGATAAAGGAAGCTCCCTGAGAGATACTGATATCGCAAATCTGGTTTAAGCTTACCAAAGCACCGGTTTTTGAACGAAGAGTTACGGCTTTAATTGATTCGATATCTTTTTTTGCATCTTTTATCTTAGGCACAATTCCAAAACGACGGACACCTTCTATCTTGTCTGTTACCGCTTCTTCTCCGATACCATTACGTATGACGCTCATCACTTCATCAACACCGATTCCATAACGTGCTAAAGCAAGATAGTTTGGTACTATTTTAATCTGGGCCTGACCAAGCTGAGTCTCAAGTTCCATCTCTCCTAAACCATCAACACCCTTTAGTTTAGCCTGAATTGATTTTGCGATTGAGTCTAAAACTTTTTGATTGTCTCCGTATATTTTTATTGCTAATTCAGCTTTTACACCTTCAAGTAGTTCTTCAATACGCATTGCAATAGGTTGGGTAGGCACAAACTGAACATATTCAAAACTATTCTTTAAGTCCTTGTTCATTTTACTGCGAAGTGCTTCAAGATTTTTTATATTTGGTTTTAATGTCAATAAAAGTTCCATATAGTTTGCCTGAGCTGTTTCACCTTTTTCACTTCGTCCTATCATAGAAAGAACAGAAGAGATTTGCTCAGGATAGTTTTTTAGGATGTGGTTTTCTATCATATCTGCTGTGTGTACCGACTGCTTTAAGCCTGTTCCAGGGATAGCTATAACCCGATACATCATAGACTCTTCATTGAGTTTTGGTAAAAACTCACGCCCTTGTTGAGTGAGCATGTAAGCAAGGACTATAAAGATAAGGGAAATAGCCGTAAGCAGTTTTTTTGCATGTCCAAGAGCAAATAGCAACATAGGAGTATATACTTTTTTTATCCCTCTCATAACAGCATTTTCTCCTGACTTGGATGGCTTGAGCAGGAGAAGTGTTAAAACTGGAACAAGAACTAGTGCCACAAGCAAAGAACCCAGCATTACAAAAACAATATTTAATGCCATAGGAGTATAAAGTTTTCCCGCTAAGCCATCAAGCGATAGAAGCGGTATGAAAACAGCTGCAATAATTAAAACCGCGAAAGTAACAGGAGTAGCAACTTCTTTAGTCGAATCTGCAATGATTTTAAGTCTAGAAGCGTTTGGCTCATCATGAAGTTTTCTAAAGCTATTTTCAACAATTACGATAGTCCCATCTACAATCATCCCTACAGCGATAGCAAGTCCACTCAGGCTCATGAGGTTTGCGCTTAGGTTATAATAATCCATAAGCAAAAATGCAATCAATAAAGACAAAGGTAAAGAGACGATAACTATAAAGGCAGAACGTAGTTCAAATAAAAATAAAAATAGAACTATGGCAACCAATATAACACCTGATATAAGGGCTGATGTCATTGTGTTTACAGCTTTATGTGTTATCTCTGTTCTGTCATAAATGGTCTTTATAACTACACCTTTTGGAAGTGCGGCATTTACAGTAGAGATTTTTTCTTTTATAAGCTTTACAACATGTGCGGCATTAGTACCAGTTCTTTGTAAAACCATTCCCATGACTGCTTCATTCGCATCAATAACCACCGCACTAAATCTTGGAACTGAACCTGTCTCTACTGTAGCTACATCCCTGATACTTGCAGATTGACCATCTCCGGATTTTATAACGGTATTTCTTATATCGTCTAAAGTATTATAAAGTCCTGCCCCACGGATGAGGTACTGCTCACGGTTAAACTCTAAGTATTGTCCTCCTGCCGCTTGATTACTTTTTTGCAGGGCAGACACAATATCATCATAAGTTACATCGATATTTTGAAGTTTTTTGGTATCGATTAGGACATTGTATTGCTTTTCATCTCCACCCCAGCCAATAATATCTTCAACACCGCTCACACTTTTTAATAAGGGAGTTACAATGTACTCCTGCATCTCTTTTATTTCACTAAGTGAATATTTGCCCGTTGTATCTTTTACCTCATACCAAAATACTTGTCCAAGACCTGTTGTGTTTGGCCCAATCATCGGTTTGCCCCAGCCTTTAGGAATGTCAATATTATTGAGGCGTTCACTCACAAGCTGGCGTAGAAAATATATATCCATGTCATCTTCAAAAAACACCGAGACATACGACAAGCCGAAAATAGAATTTGACATAATCAACTTCACTCCTGCCATGCCTGAGAGAGCCGACTCTATTGGATAAGTGATTAATTTTTCTATATCTTCTGCGGAATTGCCAGGACTTTCTGTATAGACAACAACTTGCTTTGGAGTAATGTCCGGAAAAGCATCTACCGGTATCTCTTGATAAGCCTTAAAACCAAAAGCGGTAATGGCTATGAAAAGTGTTATGACTAAGAGTTTATACTTGAGCGATGTATCAATGATATAATTTAACATGATAAACTCCTAATCGCCGTCGCCAAGTGATGACTTTAATATCATCGACTTAACAAAATAGCTTTTATCACTCACATACTCTTCTGCGACTTCTAGTCCACGAACCCCGACAAAATTATCGTCTTGAGTAATTATTTCAACCACTTTGATTTCGTACGGGACAGAATTTTCCTCTTCATTTTTTTCTATCTTGTTCTCTTGAGGCTTTTTAGGAGTAAAAACAACCCACTCATTATTGAAAAAAGAAAGTGCTGATTTTGTAACAGCTACATATTTATTTGTTGGTTCAAAATAAAGTGTGGATGCTACAAAACTGTTGATGAACAAGTCATCTGCTTTTTCATCAACACTGGATAAGACAATAACCCTTTGTGTAGCAGCGTCTAATTCTGGAAGTATTTGAGTTACATGAGTAGTAATAATCCTGCCATTATAATGAACATTAAGCTTTTGCCCAACTTTAACAACACCGGCATATTCCAATGGAAGATAAGATTGAATATAAAAAGCTTGTTCTTTTATGATGGAGATGAGCGCTTCATCTTCCCTTATCACAGTATGTAAAGGTTGATAGAGATTTGAAATTCTGCCTCCACTATGGGCATAAAGAGTAAAATTTGCTGTTGCATCTTTTAGCTTGTGTGCTTTTATACCAAGTGTGTTTAACTGTGAACGTAAGGCTACTATTTTAGAGTTCATGGAATCTTTTTCTATATTTATGTTATTTAACTCCTGCATAGATAACATGCCCTTATCATAAAGCTTTTTATTCGCCTCATAGTTTTTGTTTAAGGAGATATACTGTTTTTGTAAAGAGATATAGTCGGCTGTCATTTTTGAGACTAATATTGACTCAATTAAAGCAATCTTTTGACCGGCTTTTACAATCTGACCAGCCTCTACATAATACTTTTGTAAATGACCGCTTACCAAGGAGGTAACTGATTGTTTAGCATTTGATAGTTGGATGACTTTAGAATTTAATTCAACTGATTTACCAAATGAATGGAGACTGGCATGTAATGTCGGTATTTCCATACTCAATAAAGATGTAGCTAATAGCAGGGTTAATAAAGTGAATCTACTCATTGTAATTTCCTTGATTGTAGTTTGTGTAAATTGCATTTTGGTTTAATGCTGTATCTATTTGAATGAGCTCTTTTTTACTTTCTATGACTCTGTTTTTGATATCTTGGAGTTCTAAAAGTTTGATATTTGCAATCTTGTAGCCATCCTCAAACATAGCTAAGAGTTCAAGTTCACTTTTAAGTATCTTTTCATATTTTGATTGAACTTGTGTGAGTAAAAATCTCTCTTTTTGAAGTTTTCTTATTTCAATATTTGAGCGCTTATTCTCATTGTTTATAAGTAGTTCAGATTTTTTGGCTTCTAAGGAAGCTATCTGCCGCTCCTCAGATTTTGTGTTAAATAGAGCTAGAGGTACATTCAGTCCAACGCGGGCTATGTTTTGATTTGGCTCTTTTTCGTACTCTGCGTAGAGATTCACCCACTCGATTTTATTTGAGTTCATCTTCGCCAGAGAGATTGCTTCCTTTTTTTGTGCATTGATATAAGCAATATCAGGGTTGGCGTATTTTGAAGCACTTTTTATTTTAAACTTATACTTTTCATCAAGAGTTATCTCTTTATCAATACCGGCATATTTTAAAAGTTTATAATGGCTTTGATTGCTTTGAACCAATAAGGTTCCCTTTTGAATTTCAAGTATTTCATAATCTATTTTTGCCTGAAGCATTTTTCCTCTTGAGATAGTCCCACTTTCATATCTTGCATTTGAGATTTCATATATTCTTTTTGCAATTTCTCTTGCTTCGTCTGCTAAAGACACTAGCCTGATTTGCTCCGAATAGTTGGTGTATAAAAGTGAAATATCACGGATGAATTTTGCTTTATTTTGAATATATAAGGTTTTAGCACTGCTGTTTATAGACTCTGCTAAATGTTCTTTATCAACTCCTACACCCCATAAACGGATTGCCTGCATATATGAGGTTCTATATCCTTTCTCAGCACTTCCGGTATCTGGGGAAAATTGTGAAACTTCCAACGCTAAAGATGGGTTTTTATATCTAGTTAACTTTTTCCCCTCTTCATGAGCTTGTTCTATGCTCATGGAAGATGAGTGTAAAAATGAACTTGTCTCAACTGCATTAGCTAAAAATTCTTTAAATTCATAAGCTGATATTGATATGTTTAGGAGTAAAAGAACAAGCAGACTTTTTAAAATTTGATTCATTTTCTTTTTTCCTTTTTGATTATACTTGCATCCATAGCATTCATTTCAATCAGATAGTTTTTTGTTAAGGCTTTATAATACAGCACTCGTGAAAAGTGTGTTAATTTTAGACTGATGACCTTTTCATTTGTCATTTTTTTAATAAGCTTTTTTGCCTCTTTTTCATCAATTTTATGGATATCATGCATATTTGCAGGCTCCTGCATTTTTAATACAGCTTTAAAGTTATGATGATGTATAGAAGTGTGTTCAGATGACGTTATTTTTTCAGATTGGGCATGTAAAAGCAACACTGATATAGTTAATGTGATAATATACTTCATGGCATATTCCTTTTAGTTTTAAGTAGTTTTTTTATTTGTGTTTTAAACTAAAAGGATAGGCGGTTTTAAAAAGTTGTGTAAATATGAAAAGTCATACTTTGTATTGACTTCTAATGGAAGGTTGGAGTTTTTTATTTCTGATAGAAAGATTTTGTCTTGTGATAGGATAAAAGGAACATGAAACAGATGGTGTACCTGACAAACATCACCGTCTTGATGATGCTCACTTGCATGTGAAATCTCATCTACATACTCAGTGACACTACAATAGTTTTTATCTAAAAGAGTAATTGCAAAGGCGTGAAAAGCTGAAAAATTCATAGAGAATAACAAAATCACTATAAGCAGCTTCTTATTTTTCATCCTAGGAGTATCCTTTAAGATGATGAACAGCAGCTAGGCTGTTCTTTTTTAAAGTAAGGCTTTACTAAGAAGTAGATTACAAAACTCCACAAAACCACACTGCTCGTCATTGCCAAAATAGAGGCTTTTTCTTCTAAATGCACTAAAGATGCCGGGTTTATCTCTGAGATAGAAAAAAGATAATCTAGTCCCAAACCAAAAATTATGCTTCCAAAAATTATGCTTCCAAGATAGATATAGAGTGATTTTGTCCCCAACATCTTTTTTACAACTCCAATAGTCACCGTGTTTGTAGCCGGTCCTGCGCTGAGAAACACAAAGGCTGCACCTGCACTTACACCTGAGAGCATTAAGGCAGCTGCGATGGGGAGTGAAGCTGTGGCACAAACATACATGGGAACTGCAATAATTATCACTATGAGGTATGAAAGCCAAGAGTACTCAACTAAAATATCACTCAGGTTTTGGGGGATAGCTATGGTTATGAGAGCGCCGAGTATTAAACCCCAAAACAGTGGTTTGGCAATATCGCCCAATAATGTTATAAAAGCATATTTTAATGCTTTTTGTAAAGAAAATTTTGCCTTTATCTCTTTCTTAGTTTCTTCTGTTTTTATTGTGGGTGTAAAACTCGTAGCACTAAAAGAGCTTTTTGGCGAAAAACTATTTGTTGCCGGTTGTGTAAACATAGAGCTCTCTGGCTTAAGTTCTGGAGTATCCTCTTTATCAAAAAGATTTGTTAAAATACCTGCCACAGTTGCGATAATCATGGAAGTAAAAACACGATATAAAGTAAATACCCAGCCAAACATTCCATAGGTCGCAAGTATAGAATCAACTCCTGTTATCGGCGTTGAAATCAAAAATGAAAGCGTAGCACCCTTACTCGCACCACTTTTTTTAATACTTGTAGCCAATGGAATCACTCCGCATGAACAAACGGGCAGAGGGATGCCAAAGACTGTAGCTTTAACAACGGAAGCTATACTCTCTTTGCCTAAATGTTTTGTAACTAAGGTGTCCGGCACCAACTCATGTAATATCCCTGCAAAAAATAGACCAAACAAGATATAAGGCGCCATAGCATTGCTGAGTTCAAATAAGGCATTGATAAAAAGAATAATTTGTTCCATAACCGACTACTCCAAAATTTAATGTTATACTTCAGATAACAAATATGTTATATAACTGTATTGTTATATATAAATACTTAAAAGGGTCTTTGGTGGAAAAATTAGTACAACTCTCTAAAATCATGAGCGATCTTAACCGTGTTAAGATTCTAACTCTAATTTTACGAGATAAAGAGGTCTGTGTTTGTGAGATTTGTGACACACTGGAACTCTCTCAACCTCTAGTTTCTAGACATCTTAGGCAGATGAAAGAGGCTGGCATTTTAGAAGTCAAAAAAAGAGGAAAATGGATGATTTATACCTTAAGTCATGAACCTGATTCTATCTTAAAATGTTGGATTAACGAGCTGCAAATCGAGATAAATAGTTTGCCAAGACTTGTACAATGCGGTTCTTTGAAATGAAAAAATTAAGAGGATAGTAGGAAGAAATGTACACGAAAAGGTTCAAACGATGAAAATATTACTTTTGGAAGATGATACTGTATTAGCAGACATCTTGGTGGATTTTTTGCAAGAATCATATAGTGTGACGCATACCTTTAGTATGAAAGAGGCGTTGCATCTCAGCGAGGAAAATTCTTATGACTTGTATATATTTGATATAAATGTTCCCGACGGGAATGGGATATCACTTTTAAAAGAGCTTCGCAGTTTTTCTGATGAGACGCCTACTATTTTTATAACGGCCTTTCATGATACAAAACATCTTAAAGATGCTTTTGAATCGGGTGCGAATGATTTTATAAAAAAGCCTTTTGACCTAGAAGAGTTGGCTCAGCGAATAGAAAATATAAAAAAATATTTTGGTCTTAACTCCATAGTAAAGTTAACCCCAGATATAGAGTTTGATACAAAAACCCACATGCTAAAAAATGGCGATAGCAGTTTACGTATCAGTACAAAAGAGAGCGAACTTCTTTTGTACCTTTATAAAAATCGCTCTCGTGTTGTGGGAGTAGAAGAGATGCTTCAAAACTTGTGGAGTTATGATGATATGCCCTCGAATGATGCTATTCGTACACTTGTAAAAGAGTTAAGACGTTATGTTGGCAAAGAACATATCTTAAATATCAGAGGGGAGGGCTATAAGTTTGAATAGTTTAGAAAAAAAATCGTTTTACTCATTTTTAGCACTCTACATCGGTTCTTCTTTTTTGTTTGTAGTGCTTAGCGGTTATTGGTACTATAGAGCCCAAGAAAATTCCTTGGAAAATACAACTTATTATAAACTTCAACATGATGCAGATATTATTTCCGGTTTAATTATAAATGCTCAAATGCATAATATTAAACTGGAGCTTCCTAAACTACAAACTGGTTTTGAATACCTTTTAATCAAAAATGATGAGGCAAAATATTTTGAAAAACAGTATTGTGATAAAGATGAATGTAAGATGTTCACAGTACCTCCACCCTCAGAACATCATTTTGACAAAAATGGAGCTATGATGTTAGTATCATCTTCACCTCAAGAACATCTAGGCATTAAGTATGTGCTTATAAAAACAAAAGAATATCATCAAAAATTAGTGCAACTCAAAACCAATATTTTGTTAGTTATGCTTTTTGTTTTTGTTATGATTGTTATTATTTCTGTACTTCTTGCAAGATTATTTATGAAACCTATCCATCAAAAAGTAAAGCAGATAGAGAATTTCATACAAGATATATCGCATGAACTCAATACTCCTATTACAGCTCTACAAATGAGTGCTTCTAGAGCTATTCAAAAAAAAGTGTATGATGAAAAAATATTGACAAATATCTCCATAAGCACAAAACAACTTTACTCTATTTATAAGTCTTTGGCATATCTTAGTTTTGTAAATGAGAATAAGGTTATAGAAGAGCTAAATCTAAAAGATGTCATAAACGAGGTGGTAAAATTTTATGCTGAGTTATGCCATGCTAAACATGTAACCATAAATACTAAGCTTGAAGATACTTTTTTTATAATAGATGAAGACAAAGCGAAACTGCTTTTCTCAAATCTTTTATCCAATGCCATCAAATACTCTATGCCTAACAAAACAATAACTATAACACTAACTGCTAACACTTGTACTATGGAAGATGAAGGTGTCGGCATAGCAAAAGAAAAGCTTCACGAGATATTTAAACTTTATGAAAGAGGTTCAAATATCGCAGGAGGTTTTGGTGTTGGGCTTAGTATAGTGAAGCAAATCTGTGATGAGGTAGGCATAAGTATTGATGTGAAATCTGAGTTAAACAAGGGGAGTATTTTTAAACTTATCTGGGATTAAACTTGATTTGTAATTAAAGTAAAAATTGAGATTAAAACTATGGGTAAGAGTAATTTAAGAAACATTTCAATACAATGTTTAAATATATTTTAATATATTTAAACAACACAGGAGCATATCATGTCAGAGAAAACAGGTTCTACATTAGTAGGAGGAACAACATTTAATTGTTATAATCCGATAAAAACAACAGGCAGTAAAATTGTGGGAACTTTTGATTTAAATGCTAGTGCATCTTCCTTTGAATTTGAGATGCAGTATGCGAATGGTGATAAAACAAGCTACAGACTGGACTATTGGATTAATAATGGTGCAGCAGAAACTATGACAATTACTCCAGAAAATGCATTTTTTACAAAATACGGTACTTATACCAGTGTTAAATGTAATCTAACTGCACCATCCCAAGGGGGAGATGGCTCAACTAATTGCCGTATTCGTATATTTTAAATTTAAAAATAACAGGCTTTATCTCTTATTATTTATAGTGATAGTTCTTTTACTTAAAAAATAATCGTTTGGGGCCAGTCCTCTATTCTCCAATATCTATTGGTATGATTTCATTCTCTTTGATTATAAAGTCAATAATAACCCGATAGTCTATATTTGTTGGTATAGAATGAAACTCATATGATTTAGCTTGTGGTTTATGCAGTCTAAGTGATAGGGGTTTACTTCTAAAATTTCAATATTTTTCATATACCTTTGCAGAATCTCTGGATGTTTTTTGAGAATTTTTTTTAAATATGAATCTATAACTAAAATTTTATAGCTCATTCATAATGTCTTTTATATGTTCTTTTGCTATTTGTGTTTTATAGTTGCATTTTTCAATATCTTGCATAGTTTGTTTGTAAGCTAAATCAAGCTCATTAGCTCTGAGTTCTTTATATCTATCTCTACCGATTACTACAAATTTATCTTTGCCTCTTACATTGATAATAAGCTCATCAAATTTTTCTAAAAGGTTTGAAAAAAGTGAGACACCTTTTATTTTAACTACGTTTGCACTAATTGTCATTATAAAGGCTTAATAGTACTTTTAAAAGTATTAAGAAGTTACATGAGGAATTTGGTCTGTTCTCATTTGATCAAAAATTTCTTAGCTAACAACAACATCCCCAAAAAACAGTTCCCTGTTATTTTCAAAGTTTTCCACCAGTGTACTAAAACAGCCGCCAAGCTCACGTATAGTCTCTATATTTGGCTCAATATATATTTTATTTCCTTTTTTTTCCATTGTGATAATATCCGCTTCTCTTAGCTCTTTTAGGTGCTTTGAGATGGTGGGCAAGGCAAATTCAAAATGTTCTGCAATGGTACTTACGCAGGTCGCATGTGGACTTACTTTTACTTTTATGTCTTTTTTATCTAAAGAACAAGCATAACCACCTGTAAATACATTTTTAAAGATTAAAAAACGGGTTTCATTCCCCAGTGCCTTAAAAATTTTTATTTTTTGTTTCATATCTAACATTTTAGTCCTTGACATTTTAATTAAATAATTATACCATACTTAAATCTATTTAGCTAAATGCCTAATTATGCATTTAGCTATAAATTAAAAGGATAAAAAATGAAAAAGAGATTTACAAACATAGTATTGATAGTAGCACTATCTTCAACAACAGCACTTTTCGCTGGTTCTGGCTTTGCAAATACAGACAAACTCATAGAAGTAGCTAAAAAAGAGGCTGGTGAGATGGAACCTAAGGCTTTGAAAGCCTTGGTCGATAAAGAGGAAGAAGTGATTATTTTAGATGTTAGAGAGAGCGAACAAAGAGCAGAAGGCAGAATCTATGTAGGCGAATTGTATGTAGATGACACCTATGCTATCACTCGTGGAAATTTAGAGTTTCTTGTGGGGAACAAAATCCAAGATAAAGATGCACTTATTGTTACTTATTGCCGTAGTGGAGGTCGTGGAGCATTAGCAGCACAAACACTAAGAAATTTAGGTTATAAAAATGTAAGAAATTTAAAAGGCGGATTAAAAGGCTGGGCAAAAGCTGGTTATCCTATTAAAACGGGAGTAGGTTTGACAATTTTAGACAAAAAAAGTAAGAAATGATAACTATAATCTTAAACCATCAGCCTTATGACGGGACTGATGTAACTTGGAATGCCTTGCGTTTAGCAAAAACTCTTCACAAAAACGGTGAAGAGGTCAACATTTTTTTGATGAATGATGCGGTTGATCTTGCTCGGGATAAAACACTCAAGCCAGATAATTATGACAATGATTTGGTTGAAATGCTCAAGAAAATGTATCAACAAGGGATAAATTTACAGGCTTGTGGCACATGTAGTGCCCGTTGCGGTATTTTTAAAAATGAACCATATTTTGAGGAACAAGTGTCCTCTACCATGCAGATTCTTGCCGAGTGGGTAATAAAGAGCGATAAAGTAATAACATTTTAAAGGATACTCAATGATAAATACAATTATGAAACTATTTGTAAGTAAAGAAAAATTATTTGAACTTATGACGTATAAAGTGACAACTTCTCGAAATATAGAAGATGTGGTTGCTAATGTAGAGAAAATATGTGAAGCAAATAAATTTGCATTATTACATGACTATGTATATCATGATATTATCAAGTCTAAAGGTTTTTCTATAGATAAAAAGGTCTATATATATGAGATTTGTCAAGCTAAGGTTGCTGCTCTTGTGTTAAATGAGGAGCCAAGTTTTACACCATTTATGCCTTGCAGAATCGCTATATATGAAGAAGGCTCTCATGTCAGAATCTCGACGCAAAACATGGAGCTTATGTTAAACAGCTTAGACAGAAAATCTGAAATATTTGTAAGTACATCTGAACTCTTTAGTAAATTAAAGTTTGTTATGAATGAGATCAAAGGATAAAATACTGATATTTCTGACACTGTAAAGGCTGTATCCCAGGTACAGTCGCAAGAAAAAGTGAGTAAAAATAGGCCTATTTCATTATCGCAAAAATGTAGCTAAATCTTCATTTTATGTAGATATAATGCCAAATGACTAAAAATATAATAATAATCGATGATAATATAACAAATATTAAGCTCGTTACAAAGGTACTCTCAAAAGAGGGTTATAATGTACACTCTGCTCTGTTTGTAAAAGATGGATTAAAGCTTATGAAGATGCATAGGATGTCACTTGTCTTAATGGATGCTATGATGCCGGATATTGATGGATTTGAGGGTATTAAATTAATCAGGGCAGATGAAGACTTCATGGCTATCCCTATCATAATGGTTACCGCACTCATCTCCACAAAATATGACGCAGCTGAGGCCATAAGTGCGGGGGCTGATGATTATTTAACCAAACCGTATAACATTAAAGATTTGGTGTCAAAAATAAAAACTTTAATTGGTATCAGTGATTTTGTTGAAAAATAGTCTACGAGTACTTGTGACACTGATGAAATAGTATAGGTATTAGTTTGCGTGCATAGATTATATTTAGGCAATTCTATGATGCTCTTTAACAAATTCATACGCAGATTGAATAACCTGAAATCTTTTTGTATATAGCTGTACTAAAGTGTCACTTTGGTTGTAAACTATATCAGGGTGATATTTTTTCAGCATATTTCTATAGTTTTTTTTCACTTCCATAGAGCTGCTCTCATCTGAAATACTTAAAATTTTATATGATTTTTTTAATTTTTCTCCATATATATGTTCTGCTGAATGTGCCTCATCCGGATACAAGCGTTTAAAGCTTAACCCATGCGTTATAAACGTAACAGGGATGCTTAGAATTTCTTTTTTTGATAAAATATTTTTTAAAAGAGATAGATTGGACTTTGTTCTAATGGTAATTCTAAAAGTTGCTTTATCAATGCTCCTTGTTATAGCATCTTTAAAAATTAATTTAAAATATTGAACTATTTTTTCTTGATATTGGCTCAATGATACTGAAACTTCAAATGAACCAATCTGATCAATGGTTATTATTACTACCTGCGTAATATATTTATTATTAGAAGTGACTACATGAAGTGGCAGCTCAAAAGATTTCATTAGTCTCTGAAAAAATATATTTTTAGTATGTGGAAGGTTTTTTTGGTGGATTTTATATGCCCACCTTAAAAGATACTTCTTTTTTATCTCTTCACTATTTTCATTGAAAATAACAGTAGCATTAGAAAAGTGCTTTACATTTTGAAAACTGCTATCTATGAAGTGTAATAATGGCTTTAAATTAATAGAATTATTTTGAAGAGTAAATACAATTGCTTTTTCTTCTAAAGTTATTACCATAATACACTCCTTAAAATTTCAATTTTAAGAAGATATAAGCAATATATGTACCATGTAAGAAAGCAAGAATTTTATCGGTGAGAATACAATAAGCTCTCACAAAAATAGTTGAGTAAATTTTTTATCTTGTATTTTAGTGCTAAAGCAGCATAATGGTAAACATGGTCTCATTCTACATTGCAGAGTAGTTCTGCAGGTATATTATTGAAATAACTCAAAGTCATCTTCATCTTCAATAATCACTTCTTTACTAAAAATAAGCTCAAACTGTAAGATTGTACTAAATAAAGAACTATCTAAATAGTGAATGTCATTAGTAGTTCGATAAACAAACACAGTTCGTCTCCAGCTCGATAAATCTAGTAAAATATTTGATAGATATAGTTGTATTTTTTTATGTTTGCTATCGTCTATATCGTCTTCTTTAATTGTATGTATCAAGTCAGCTAGAGATCTTATTGCGAAGGAAAGATCTTCAAATTCTATCAATAAAGAAACTGTTGATGCATATTTTAAAAACTTAATAGAAATATCACCCAGTAAATCCAAGCTTCTCTGTTGACTATATAATGTTATAAGTTCGTCAATTTCTGCTTCTATTTCAGAAAGTTCGTCAATCTCTTCGAGTACATAAGTATCTATGTCTTGGCTGTACTCAGTTGAACTTATAGCGAGATTATTACGAGATTTTTTTAAAACCTCTTTTTCTTTGGAGTTAAGAATCCTTTCTGATTGAGATGTATCATCATACTCTTTAGTGTCTGCTATAAGTAGTTCATTTTTACTACCATATGCTCCCCTATGCATTTTCTTAATAAAGTCTTCTAGCCTCTCGCTGTAATAACTAATTTTAAGTTTTTGATATTCTACTAGAGTGATATTATTAAATGTATACATTTGTCCAATTGTACCATTAAAGCACAAAACATCATCGACCATAATGTGAAAAATATTTCTTTCTGAATTTGTTGAAATAGAAACTTTATCTGTGCTATTTTTTGGGTTTATCTCTTTAAGAGTGCTGATACATCCAACCTTATCATCAAAAAGCGATTCTAAGTCAAACTTAGTTCCTAGTAATTCTGATTTGGCTTTATGGCTCAAATTTACAAATTTTAAATTTACAAATTCAACTACAGGACCATTATAGATAACGATAGGATTTGGAATCTTTTCTAGAATACCGGTTAATGTAGCGATATTCTTAGTGTCTTTTTCTCTATTTTTTTTCACCTCTTGTTTTACCCGTTTTTCTAAAAAGTGGTTTAACTCTTCAAACTCCGTAATATCCTGTCCAAGTGCAAGGTACTCAACGATATTATTATAATTATTCAAAATAGGTATAATAATTATATTAAGATAATAGCTTGAACCATCTTTTGCACGGTTTTTAATTTTTCCTCTCCAAGTCTCTTTTCTTTTTATAGTTTCCCATAAATTTTCATAGACTTCTGTTTGAACATCGGGATCTCTTACAATATTGTGACTGTGCCCAATGAGTTCTTCTCTGCAATAGCCGGATATTTTAAAAAATTGCTCATTTGCATAGGTGATTTTACCTCTCAAGTCAGTTTTAGAAACAGCGGAGCCTGCATCCACCGCTTTTTTATATTCTTCTAAAAGTTTGATATTACTTTCTAATTGTTTTTCAGACACAATTAACCTCTTGTTTTTGTGATTTAGATTGGATACCCATTCATATAAGCCTTATAATATACTTTACAAATTTCGATTTTGGATATTATGTTAAATTCTTTTGATTCTTTAAATGTTTAAATATTGCAACCTACAGTCAATATAAATTAAAAAAGTTCGAATTCATCATCATCTGATTGCATCTCTTTGACATCATTAGATAAAATTAGCTCAATTTGCAGACAGGCACTAAAAAGTGAACTATCTAAATAGTGAATATCTTGAGCATCTTTTTCTATAAAAATAAATTGATACCAGTCTGATAAATCAGACTCTATTGCTACAAGAAAGAGTGCTATTTTTTTTATATCTTTATCGTCAAGATGTTTATCTTTTATGGAGTTTAACAATTTAGAAAGAGACTCTATAGCGTAAGATAAATCTTCAAATTCAAATAAATGTTTAATCACATGTGCATATTTTGAGAGATATTCAGTTATCTCATCGATAACAACTATATCTTTATCTTCTTGAAATATTTTTGCACTGTATTTAAACTCCTTACCCAGCTGATCAAGCTCTTGCAAGTCTGATAATATTTCACCATCAAGCTCTAGTACATACTCACTTGCGGTAGTTTTGTGAACGTGTGAACGACGTAAGAGAGCATTTTCAGAATCACTAATGTTCATCTTAATTGTCTCAACTGTCTCTTTAGTATATTCTACTGAAGTAACTTCTTGTTTAGGGCTAACATGGTATCTATTTTTGAAGATAACTTCTTCTAGAAGTTCGGAATAGTTCTTAATCTTAATCTTTTGATATTCTTCCCAAGTGACATCATTAAATGAATACATTTGACTAAGATTTGCATCTCCATCAATATTAATATCGCGTTTGACGATGGTGTATATTTTACGACCTTTTTTTCTTTTAATGGATACTTTATTCTTATTGGGATTGTTACTGTCGTATTCACTCAGTGAGCTTATAAAATCTTTATTCTTATCAAAAAGATTATCTATAGTCATACTTTTTTGCATAAATTTTTCAAACTCATTTTCTTGAAAAAGTTTGCAAAATGCATCGTTAATATAGCGTACTTCATCGGCATTAAAAATAATACAAGGATTTGGAATGGCATCTGCGATAGCTGTAATTAATTGGTCTGAAATTTTGTTGATTTTCTCTTTCATCAGTAAAACTTCCAGCTCTTTTGCGCGACTTCTATCAAGTAAAAGTTTGGAAATATCATAAAGAGCTTCCATAGTCTGGTTGATTACTATAGGTTTAAGTAAATATTTGTCAACCTTCAAATCTATAGATTTAATAAAAAAGCTTTGCTCGACAAAAGCGGTTGTTATTATAATCGGAATATCTTTTGATTGTTTTCTTATAGCTTGAATCATCTCAAGCCCATCCATTTTTGGCATCTGGATATCAGTTATGATAAAATCTATATGATTTTTTTGAAATTTTTCTAGCCCATCTGAGCCATCAACTGCTACAACAACCCTTTTAAATAGTCTTTCAAAAGATTCCACTACGTTATCTCTAATGCTTGCTTCATCTTCCACATAAAGTACAGTATAATTTTTTGTTAATACTATAACTTCTTCAATTGGTCTCATGTTAGGCTCTCCTGTCTTTATCAATTGTTATAGGAATTCTCTGGTACCTATAATTCATTTTTTATAATATACTTTATCATAACTTTACTTGTTTAATTCAAAAGATTTATAGATTTTTCATGTGCGTTTACTCTAAGAGTAAAGAGATTTAATTCTTTGTTATCTGCATGTAAAGTCATTAAATATGGAGTATAAAATAAGCTCTTCATTAAAAAAATTCTAAGTCATCTTCATTATCATCTTCACTGACTATTTCTTCTTGAAAGATTGATTCAATCTGCAAGCAAGAGCTAAGGAGTGAAGAATCCAGATAGTGGATATCATTCGCCTCTTGTTTTATGAAAATATTTATTCTCCATGTTCCTAAGTCTGATATAAAATGAATGGTTAGAGTAACTAGTTTTTTGACCTTTTTTTCATCAAATTGTGATTCTTCGAGGTTTTCTAGGAACCTTGCAAGTGAAGAAATAGCATGAGAGAGATGTTCAAACTCAACAAGTTGTATTATCACCTCCACATAATCCAATAGTAATTTAGACACACTGCGTAAATTTTTAACGGTATTTTCATTCTCAAAGGCAAATAAGGAAATATCTAGGCTATCCTCAATATTTTCGAGTGACTCAAGTTTGTCCATTAACCCAATAGCAGTACTTTCTACAAATGCACTTGCATCCACTTTGTTAAAGTGGGTTTTTGAAAGGATTTCTTCATTGTATGTCATGACTTTAGTCTCAGAGGAAGTTATAACTTTGGTCTCAGAGGAAGTTTGAATCGGTGTTAGTTCTAAGACTTTATTTAGCTTAAATGATAAAATCCCCTCTTTTAATATATATGCTGTATTTGGGCTATGTTTCAGTAACAAGTTAGTAATAACTCTTTCACTGATGGACTTTAATAAGATATGCGTAATGTAGAGGTTATCGTCATTTTCCTCAGAAACAATGCTGGTAGTACGACCTGTTTTTAAAAGCCATAAACCAATTCCATAAATGAGTCGTACAACATCACTGATATTTTGGGCTTTATCATGAGTGGTATTAAGGAAATAATCCCAAAAATAGACCAGTGAGTCTTCTGAATTGATTGTAAAGATTTTAGATAAGGGAAATACGGAATCACTAAAAAGTGATGCCATGGCTGTTGCATAGAATGGTTTCGCACGTATTGTTAGAATCGTCATATAATTTTTGACGCGCTGAACAAAGAGCTCTGCATCTATGGGTTTTGTAATATAGTCTTCTGCTCCACTTTGAAGCATTCCATGTTTTGATTTTTCATCATCAAGTGCACTAATCGCAATTATCATACTTGAAGCACAAAAAGTCTTAATCTCTTTAGTTGCTTCGATGCCATTTACATTTGGCATCATAATGTCCATAAAAATTAGATCAAAATGTTGCTCTTTGCACATGGAAATTGCCTCAGCGCCATCAACAGCTTCTTCTATATCTACATCACTCATGTCTTCAAGTAGAAGTTCTATAGTCATTCTGTTATTTTGGTTATCATCAACGATTAAAATATTCATGCTATTGTCCTTTATCTGTAAAGTTTATGTCAAATATCAATCCAAAACGAGTGCCGCCAAGAACTTCAGAGTCTTTAAGAGTATAGCTTATTTTCAAATCAAGACACATCAATTTTACAAAATATAGGCCTATGCCAGTCCCGTTTGTTTCCCGTGTAATTAATGAAACACTTCCTTGCTCATAGAGATTAAAAATAGATTCTTTGTTTGCTATGCCTTTGCCGTTATCGTCTATATAAACTTCAATAGCGGTATTTGATTTGATAACCTCTATTTGTATTTTATCCTTGCCGTATTTTATCGCATTTGAGAGTATATTATTAATAATTTGCTTAACTCTGTACTCATCAGAGTAAATTTCATCTACCCCTGTGGTCAAAAAACTAATCTTAATATCCTTGGTTTGAATCAACAAGTCAAACTGTTCCACAACAGAGTTAATTGCATCACTGAGACTAAATAACCTTTTTTGATAGCTAAGTTTATGAGACTGAAGTTTGGATAAATCAAGAATATTGTTTACGTTATCAAGCATATCATTGGCATTAGAAGTTATTGATTTTAAAAGTTTAACTGTTTTTTCAGGTTCTAGGTATTTGGAATTTATCAATTTAGAAGTAATATATTTTGAAAAATTAATAATTGCATTGAGTGGTGTTTTAAGCTCATGCGTGAACAATACTAAAAATTGCTCTTTAGCTTCGTCTATACGCTTCTTCTGAATTTTTTTTAAAATATTTTTATCCATTTTTCTTTGTAAATTAATAAGTTCAGTCACATCTTGGCGAATGGCGATGAATTCTAAAATTTTACCTTTAGCATCTTTGAGAGGGATGATAATCGTATCCGCCAAAAATGATTTTTTATTTTTATTTAAATTTTCAAAACGACCACGCCATACTTGACCTTTTAGTATAGTACCCCAAAGACTTTTATATAGAGCATTTGAGGTATTTGGATGCCTGAAAATGTTATGTGATTTTCCAATTAACTCTTCACGTGTATAGCCTGAAGTCTTACATAAATTATCATTGACATAAGTAATTATTCCATTTGTATTTGCCTTTGATACGATGGAAGCTTCTGTTAGCACTCGGAAGTAACCACTTTCTTCATAGAGACTTTTGCATGCATGAGTATTTTTTACAATCCGATGTAATGTAGAAAACAGACTTTTTTCATTTACAGGTTTAAGAAGATATGCATCAACCCCGACTTCTATTGATTCAAGGAAAAAGGTATGATCGATATGTCCCGTCATAATTATAATGGGAATATTAGAATCTTGCGCTTTAATGACACGAGCCATTTCTATTCCGCTCATTCCAGGCATCTCTATATCCGTAATGACAATATCTATATTGTTTTTGCCAAAAATTTCCAAGCCCTCATTAGCATTTTCGGCAGTGTGCACTACAGCAAATAGCCCTTCGAAAACCTCTTGAAAACTTTCTCTGGTTAATAGATTGTCTTCTATATATAATAAGTCAAGCTTTTTGGAAGAGGGCAGGAGAGTATGAAGATTTTTAGTGTCCATAATATAACTTAAGACCTTTCTTTTTCTTCAGTAAGCTCTAGAATCTTTTTAGGAATACTTTGCAATGGAGATTGAAACTCTACGCCACCCAATTCGTAGGCAACCTTGGGCATACCATAAACAACACAACTTTTTTCATCTTGTCCAATTGTATGTGCTCCTGCTTTGTGCATATTTAACAGCCCTTTAGCTCCATCGCTTCCCATACCTGTTAAAATAACGCCTATAGCATTTGCACCCGCAATTTTAGCAACAGAGTTGAAAAGCACATCAACAGAGGGTCTATGCCCACTTACCTTTTCACCGCCTCCAAGCTGCACATAATAGCGGTGCCCAGAACGTCGTAAAACCATGTGTATATCTCCTGGAGCCAGAAGTACTTGACCAACACCTATACTATCTCCATTTTTTGCCTCTTTAACTTCTACTGCACATAGAGAATTGAGACGCTCTGCAAACTGCCCTGTAAAGTTAGCAGGCATATGCTGTACTATAATGATACCGGGGCTATTCCTCGGTAATTGAATCAGGACATCTTTCAGTGCCTCAGTTCCACCTGTAGAAGCGCCAATTGCTACAATCTTTTGGGTTGTCTCAGAGAGTGCACTACGATAGGTTAAGGGTTTGGAAGTTGTGGTATCTAGATGTTTTATTTGTACTTTTGCCCGTGCAGCTGCTTTTACTTTTGCAAGTAGCTCTTCGCGAATCTCATTAGAGCCTTCATAAATATTTGAGTGGGGTTTGGCTACAAAATCAACCGCACCGGCTTCAAGAGCATCCAATGTTGTTCTTGCCCCTTTTTGTGTAAGAGAGGACACCATAACAACAGGAACAGGCATGTGCAGCATCAATTTTTTTAAAAAAGTGATTCCATCCATTCTAGGCATCTCTACATCCAGACAAACAACATCAGGTCTATTTTGAACTATTTTATCCCGTGCAGCATAGGCATCAACTGCTGTTGTAACACTGCTTATATCAGGATCCTTTGAAAGTATGTCAGTTAAGACTGCCCTAGCTGTGGCGCTGTCATCAACAATTAGTACTTTGATACCCATTATTCACTCTCTTTGATATATTTCATGAGAACCTTACCTGTTTCACTTATAAGAAGGATACGTCTGCCTCTTGTTCCTCCAACATCTTCTGCTGTGATTGGAATTTTATATTCACTAAGAATTTCTCTTGCGATAATTATATTCTTACGTCCGACCATCATGCCATCCTGGGCTATCGAGCTTATCACATTTCCTCCGCCAAATATCTTTGCTTCAAGATTGTTTATATTGCATCCAATATTGAGCATTCCTTCAATAAGTCTATGGATCGCAATATTCCCATATTTTGGGCTTTGAAGACCATTTCCATTCCATAGTGGGACCAAGTAATGGTTCATGCCACCAATCATTTCCACTGTATCATAAAGACACACTGCAATGCAAGAACCTAAAATAGTGCTTACTTCTGTTGGCCTAACGCCGATATAAAATTCGCCTACATGAATAAATTTTTTGACAAGCATTAGAATTCCATCATTCCATCGCCTGGTGCCTCGTTGAAGAATTCATCCGATCCTAAGCCTTCTGAGATGGATAAAGAGGCATCATTTTGATGAGCAATTTTAGCGATAAATACAGTTTTATTGTCCTCAGTGAAATTGTCTATAGAGCCGTCTAAGGATTCTAGTAATTCTTTTACAATGCTTAGTCCAAGACCTAAGCCCTGTATAGGACGAGTTTTTCCGGTATTATGTTTATAAAAACGGTTATAGATATTTTTAACATGGTCAGTATATATACCCTCGCCAAAATCCTCAACACGCACAACATAAGTATCATTTTCCATAGAAAAAATAATGTTGATTTTAGCATTTGGATAAGAATATTGACATGCATTAGATACTAGATTGAGTAAAATCAAGTAAAGTTTTTGAGGATCAGTGAGCATTTTTCCTTCAATACTATTTTTTACATCAATAGTTAATGACTTTTCTTGAATGATGTTTTCAAAATACGCGAGCACTTCGTTGACAATATCATCGGGTACTATGTTTGCATAATCATTTCCAATCTCTCCATGCTCTATCTCAGAAGCGGCAAAAATATTTTTTAGACTAAAATCAAGATATGTTAATTCACTGCGCATCATAGTGCCGATAGCATCTAGCTGATCAAGTCTGACATCTTTTTTAATTTTCTTAGATAAGAGTAGTAGAGATGTGAGAGGATTATTAAATTCATTTTTGATGAGTGATAAAAAGTAACTTTTAGCTTCTTCTGTTTCTTTACTTTTTTCATTGAGCTCAAGCAATTTTTTGGTTAAAAATTCCATCTCTTGCAGTGAAGCACTTTTCTCTTCAAATCTGCGCCCTATCTCTTTTAAAAGTTGTTTATCGCTAACATCTGCAATATGCATTCTCTGTCCTTATTGTTTCATATAAATTGATGATCTGATTAACTGCAAATTTTTAACAGTTGGTGGAATTGATTCTGAATGACCAATCAGGAGCAGACCATCTGTTTTTAAAAGGGCAGTTAGTTTCTCATTAATCTGTGTCTGTACCGGTTTATCAAAATAAATCATCACATTTCGGCAAAAAATCATATCTATAGGGTTAAGAAACATACTATAGTTTCCATATACCAAATTATATTTTCTAAATGTAACCATATTTTTTATAGACTCTTTAACAGCATATGTTTTTACATTGCCATTTTTTTGCACACTGAAATGATTTTGAATAATAGTGCGAGATATGCCCCCCATCTCTTTTTCAGTGTAAACACCTTTTATGGCTTTTTTTAGAATGTCTTCGGAGATATCAGTAGCCAATATCTTAATGTCCCAAGTGTGTGCATTAGGTATATTTTCTAATAGAAACATAGCGATACTATAAGGTTCTTCACCGCTTGATGATGCTGAGGACCAAATACGTAATTTTTTATTTCCTTTGCTGAGCAGATGAGTTTTTATATACTCTCGCAAATAAATCCACTGCTCTTTTTCACGAAAAAATGAGGTTACATTGGTTGTAATGGCATCTTCAAGTTCATAATCAACACTGCTTCCGCTATGATGAATAAAATATTCATAAAGTCCCATATAACCGCTTAAGCCTTTTGCTGTAACAAGTTTACCCAACCTTGATTGCAACAACGAAACTTTCTGATCACTCAATGAGATGCCTAGCCTCTCATAAATAAGCTCTTGAAATAGTTTAAACTCTTTTTTGGTCATCTCTTTTAGCATGTTGTTAATTATTTTTTACCGAATAAAGCATCAATATTTAAAATAAGAGCAATATCGCCATTACCCATGATAGCTCCGCCTGAAATGCCTTCGAGTTTTGCGAGTGCTTTGCCTAAAGGTTTAATAACCACTTGCTGACGCCCAACAAGATCATCTATTAGGAGCGCAAATTTGCCATTTTCACTCTCAACACAAAGTAAAATAGATTCCCAGATTTCTGGATGTTTATTATTAATCTCAAGAACTTCATTAAGTCGTACAATCGGAATCATTTCACCACGAAGGTCAACGAATTCCCCTTTTCCTCTTGTCGTATGCACAATATCTTGTGTCGGTATAAAGGATTCTACAACACTGAGGGTAGGGACTATAAATATGTCTCCCGCGCTTTTGACTATCATCCCGTCAATAATTGCTAAAGTAAGAGGCAGTAAAATAGTAAATACCGAACCCTCTCCAACCTGAGAGTCAATTTCAACTTTTCCTTGCAATTTCTCAATAGAAGATCTTACTACATCCAACCCGACACCGCGACCTGAGATATCGCTGATAACATCAGCGGTAGAAAAGCCAGGCTGCATGATAAGTCCATATATCTGCTGGTCGCTCAGTTCATCATTTTCAGAGATAATACCCCTCTCCAAGGCTTTTGCATAGACTTTTTCTTTATTGATTCCACGCCCGTCATCACGTACCTCAATGGCAATATTGCCGCCCTTGTGATAAGCACGCAAAAGCACAAGCCCAACAGCACTTTTTCCAGCTGCCAACCTATCTTCTGCAGTTGCTTCAATGCCATGGTCTATAGCATTTCTGACAATGTGAATAAGTGGATCAGATAAAGAATCAACCATAGTCTTATCAACCTCAGTTTCTTCCCCGTCAATTTTAAATTCTATCTCTTTTTTTACCTTATGTGAGGCATCTCTGACAACACGTTTCATCTTATCAAAAGTATCATGTACCGGTACCATTCTAAGTGACATGACACGTTTTTGAATCAGACGGGTAATTTTACTGAGATTTTCAATTGTCCTCGTTAATTGAGGGCTGTTTAATTTGTTTATCTCTTCATTCTCAGCTACAAAGTTTTGAGTAATAACCATCTCACCAACAGAGTCAAAGAGTTCATCGAGCTTTTGAGTGTCAATTTTAACAAAGGAGCGTTTATCATCTTTGCGGCGGTGTTGCTCTACCTCCGGCGATTCTTTAGACTTAACTTCCTTGCTTTTGGCTTTTTGCATTTTTGGAACTGATGTTTTCACTTCAATTTCAATTGTTTCTTGCGTTTGTAGCGGAATTTTATTTTCTACAACAGCAACAGCATCTTGAAGTTCCT
>Ga0316206_1001085_pt1 | contig 27368 bp, 16 predicted proteins | sample 6monthpyrite_MG_FD_204942 | JGI IMG/M metagenome (GOLD analysis project Ga0316206, IMG submission 204942) | Microbial mat bacterial communities from mineral coupon in-situ incubated in ocean water Damariscotta River, Maine, United States -... | ecosystem: Environmental > Aquatic > Marine >... | reverse complement strand
CTAATACTTCTTTTACTAAATCTGCTGCTTCTTGTAATAAAACTGCAGAGTGCACATTTAATCCTGATTCGTCAATAAGCACTTTAGCTTCTACAGCGTTAGTTCCTTGTAAACGTACAATAATTGGCACAGGAATAGACCCCATATTTTTGTAAGCATCCACAATTCCTTGTGCAACTCTATCACATCTCACAATTCCACCGAAAATGTTAACTAAAATTGCTTTTACGTTTTCATCTTTAAGAATTAATCTAAATGCTTTTTCAACTCTTTCAGCATCAGCAGTTCCACCAACATCTAAAAAGTTAGCTGGGTTACCACCTGACAATTTTATAATATCCATTGTTGCCATTGCTAGACCCGCACCATTAACCATACACCCAACGTTTCCGTCAAGGTTAACATAATTTAAACCAGCCTCATCAGCTTCAACTTCCATTGGATCTTCTTCAGACTTATCACGCATTGCAGCATAATCTTTATGTCTGTATAATGCACTATCATCTAAAGTTACTTTAGAATCAACTGCGATAATTTTATTATCAGAAGTTTTTAGCACTGGATTAATTTCAAACATTGCAGCATCACATCCTTCATAAGCTGCATACAATGAATATACAAACTTTACCATTCCTTTAAAAGCAATACCACTCAAACCAAGGTTAAATGCGATTCTTCTGGCTTGAAAACCTTGTAATCCGACTCTAGGGTCAATCTCTTCTTTAAAAATTAAATGAGGTGTTTCATCAGCAACCGTTTCGATATCCATACCTCCTTCAGTAGAGTACATGATTATATTTCTTTCACTAGCTCTATCTAATAATACAGACATATAAAACTCAGAAGGTTCAGAATCACCAGGGTAGTAAACGTCTTCAGCGATTAGCACTTTGTTTACTTTTTTTCCTGTATCAGAAGTTTGTTTAGTTACCAAATGACCGCCTAAAATACCTTTAACAGTATCTTCAACTTTATCAATCCCTTTGGCTAAAACTACACCATGTGATCCAGTTTCAGTTACTGTTCCTTTACCTCTACCTCCAGCATGGATTTGTGCCTTAACAACAAACCATTCGGTACCTGTAGATGCGCTTAATTCTTTTGCTTTAGTAACTGCTTCTGAAGCGTTGTCAACAACAACTCCTCTTTGGATTGCAACACCAAAACTTTCTAAAATTGATTTTCCTTGATATTCGTGTAAATTCATTTGAACTTTATGTTTAGTTTTATTTTTCTTAGTTAATTGGATTGTAAAATTAATTTTTATCTGTGAATTAACAAGGAAAACCAAGGATTAGTTTTGTTTTTTTATTAACTGTCTGTTAATATATGTTGTTAAAGCGAAAAGTGATACTTATCTTTGCGCAAAAAATTAAGAACAAATGGCAACGAATAGAACATTTACAATGATTAAACCAGAAGCTGTAGCTAATGGTGATTCAGGAAAAATAATTGACATGATTATTGAAGCTGGATTTAAAATTAAAGCAATGAAATTAAAAGTTTTAAGTAAAGAAAAAGCTGGTGAATTTTATGAAGTGCACAAAGAAAGACCGTTTTATGGAGAATTAGTAGAATATATGTCAAGTGGACCTATAGTAGCAATGATTTTAGAAAAAGATAATGCTATGGCTGATTTTAGAACTTTAATTGGAGCAACTGATCCAAGTGAAGCTGCAGAAGGAACAATTAGAAAAAGATTTGCCAAATCAAAAGCAGAAAATGCAGTTCACGGTTCGGATTCGGATGAGAATGCAGAGTTAGAAGGAAAATTTCATTTTTCGGCTGACGAGATTGTTGGATAATTTTAGATTTTAGATTTTTAAAAAAGAGAAAGCTTTGCTTTCTCTTTTTTGCGTTAGGGGCTGAGTGGCTATGATATTGAAACGAAACCATTTAATTGTTAAATTAAAATTGCGATTTTATGAGCACATTTTAATATATTACCTCAACCAAGGTAATTACAATTATTGGTTTCGTAAAATTGAATAAAAACAGAGCACCGTTAAAACGGCCTTATTGTTTTTAAAACCCTTCAGAATTAATTTTTTGGAAGTGCTCAAATTTATACTTGATGTAAACAATTAGCTCGTAATCGGTTGCTGTTTTTAGAAAATGTTCATTCAAATTTAAAAATGTAATAAAAGCATCAAATTCATCATCTTCAAGGGCAATAATGTCGTTATGCACATATACGCGTAATATTTCTTTGACTACCTCTCGCTTTTGATCCTCATATTCCATGTCGGCAATCATTCGTTTGGTTTTTTCACGCTTAGAAAACTGCATATACAAGGCTGAAATTGGGCTTTGCAATATATTTATTCCAGTAATTTGTGGCACTTCACGCTTGGCAATTGATGCTCTTTCTTCTTGTAATTCTTTTAATGTTTTATATGGTTTTACGATTACTTTTTTTGCTGTAACTGAGAGCATTTCGAGATAAATGGTGACTTGATATTCTTTTTTATACTTTTTGTTTTTAAAAGACATGGTTTGCGTTTTGTATCCAGTGACAGAAAATCCGATTAAATCAGATTTTTTAACCGTGATAGAAAAACTGCCATCATAACTGCCAAAAATTCCTTTGCCTTCTGTTTTATTCACAATCATCACATTGTAAAATGACACCATTTTTGTTGTGTCAACGACTTTACCTTTTATAGTAATTAAAGAGTCATTAAAGTTGGGTTTGGCCACTGTTGAGTCAGTCTGAGCAAAAGTAAGCGCAGAAAAACAGAAGAAAAATAGACCTAATAATTGTTTCACGATACTAAATTATCAAAAATTTAGCTATTAATTACATTTTTAATATTAATTAACAAGCCGAGTGCATTTAAAGGAAAGAAAATGTTTTGTGTAGAATTGATGAAAAGTAATAGTATAAAACCAAATAAACTTTGATTTGGCTTGATTTTTGAAATTTTACACATATTATTGTTTAGTTTTGTAAAAAAATAAAACATTGAAAACAGTAGTTGTAGGTTTATCGGGTGGTGTTGACTCTAGTGTAGCGGCATATTTATTGCAAAAACAAGGTTATAATGTGATTGGCATTTTTATGAAAAACTGGCATGACGATTCGGTTACCATTTCGGATGATTGCCCTTGGATTGACGATAGCCAAGATGCGTTGTTGGTTGCCCAAAAATTGGGAATTCCTTTTCAAACAATTGACTTAAGCGAACAATACAAAGATAAAATTGTGGACTATATGTTTGCCGAATATGAAGCAGGAAGGACACCTAACCCAGATGTTTTGTGTAACCGTGAAATTAAATTTGATGTTTTTTTAAAAACAGCAATAACTTTAGGCGCTGATTATGTTGCTACGGGGCATTATTGTAGAAAAGGTATTGCAGAAAATGGGAATTTTAAACTGTTAGCCGGAAAAGATGACAATAAAGATCAAAGTTATTTTTTGTGTCAGCTCACACAAGACCAATTATCAAAATCACTGTTTCCGATTGGAGAAATGCAAAAATCAGAGGTGAGAGAAATTGCCAAAACTTTAGATTTAATTACTGCCGACAAAAAAGATTCACAAGGGTTGTGCTTTATTGGTAAAGTGAAATTACCAACCTTTTTACAACAGCAACTTAAGCCTAAAGCAGGTAATATTATTGAAATTCCTGCGGATTTACCACAATTATTAAATTATCAATCCAAAATAAATTCGGATGATTACCAAGCACTTTCAGAACCATTTATTTTTGAAGAAAAAATGGGCATAAATAAAGGAGAACATCAGGGGGCTCATTATTTTACTATTGGGCAACGAAAAGGTTTGGGTGTAGGTGGTACGCCTTTGCCTTTATTCATTATTCAAACCAATACTAAAACCAATACTGTTTATGTTGGTCAGGGTGATGAGCATCCGGCTTTAAATAAACAGGCTTTATTTATTAAAAATGAAGATGTACATTGGGTACGACCTGATTTAGCATTAAAAAATGGGACTAAAAAAGACTTTTTAGTGCGCATTAGATACCGTCAAAACTTAGAAAATGCAATTTTAATTCAGGCAGAGAATGGGTTGTACATTTTATTCGACAATCTTCAAAAAGGAATTAGTCCGGGGCAATTTGCTGCTTGGTATATAGGTGATGAGTTAATTGGTTCGGGTGTGATTAACAATTAAAAATCTCTATTTTTTAGACTTTTAAAAAGACCAAAAATCTTTTTACGGAATACAACAAATAAAATAATGTAAGGAATAACCATGATGTAAAGAATCCCTGTATTAATCGAACTCCCTCCATCTTCAGCGTCTTGTTCGGCTATGGCTTTACATTGAGAACACTGTGCCAAAATATTAAATCCGGCATAGTATAAAAAACCCAATATTAAAATAACCTTTTTCATTCATTTTATTTGTTACAAAGTTAATCATTTTTTACAAAGATTAATGTTGGTTAAAAATGACAATTATCACTCATAATAAATGCTTATATTTGCGGTAACAAAACATATTAGTCATGGATCAGGTTACTACTTTAGGAGAATTTATCATTGAAAAACAACAAGATTTTCCGGGTTCGAGTGGAGAATTTTCAAGGATTTTAAGCGCAATACGACTGGCATCAAAAGTAGTAAGTCAACAAATTAATAAGGCAGGGTTGTTAACTGATATTTTAGGCGCTGCCGGAAGTGAGAACATTCAAGGTGAACAACAACAAAAATTGGATGTTTACGCTAATGATCAATTTATAAAGGCTTTACGTGGCAGAAAAGTAGTTTGCGGAATTGCATCAGAAGAAAATGACGAATTTATTCCGTTAAATGAAGAAGGGAAATATGTTGTAGCTATGGATCCTTTAGATGGGTCGTCAAATATTGATGTCAATGTGTCGGTAGGTACCATTTTTAGTATTTACAGACGATTATCTGAATCGGGGACACCAGTTAAAGAGTCGGATTTTTTACAAAAAGGAACCGAACAATTAGCTGCTGGATATGTGATTTATGGATCGTCAACCATGTTGGTTTATACTACTGGAAATGGCGTTAATGGATTTACTTACGATCCAGGAATTGGTGTTTTTGTTTTGTCACATCCCAATATGAAAACAAGTGAAGATGGAAAAATTTATTCATTAAATGAAGGTAATTTTTATAAGTCGTCTGAAGGAATTCAAAACTATGTAAAATATGCTCAAGAAATTGACCCTGCAACAAACAGACCATTAACCGGGAGATATATTGGGTCGTTAGTTGCTGATTTTCACCGTAATTTAATTAAAGGTGGAATTTACATTTATCCGGCTACAACAACATCTCCGAACGGAAAATTAAGGTTATTATACGAATGTAATCCAATGGCGTTTATCGCTGAACAAGCAGATGGATTAGCGTCAACTGGTAAACAACGCGTTATGGAAGTTACGCCAACTGAATTACACCAACGCGTACCCTTTTTTGCAGGATCAAAATTAATGGTCGAAAAAGCCGTTGGTTTTGTTGAAGCAGAATAAATATTATACCGACCTAAGTTTGCAAAGTAGTATATTTATAAAAAATAATCAAAGCCCTCCTATAATTTAGCCGAAACTACAAAATTTATTATCGCTCTTGAATTGAGCTCTGGTTACAGAATTTAAGGAATATCTTATTTTACTGAGCTAAGTTAAATCTTAATGCTAAACCAGCTCTAGTGTTGGCTGTTTTGTATGCCGTAGATAATACTGGCGTATTCACAACTCTATCAAAATAAAGCCTAACGTTTAAGTTTTTACCTAAGTTGTAATCGATAGATGATTTAATTGAATACATTTTTTGACCTGAAGTTGCTTGTGCCGAATTTTCTACAATATTTCTACTGATAGATACACTGTTTCGGATTGATAAATCAAAACGGAAATTCAAATCACTTTTTGGTGTTTTCCCCATAAATTTGAATGGCATTTCAATTTGAGAAAATTTATATCCAGTTCCAATCACCCACTCTCTTCCTCTCATTTCAGTAATTTGAAAATTGGCTATGTTCATGGCTAAACTTCTATCTCTTTTAAACTCAAACTTTGTAATTAATCCATTTTTTTTAATAATCCACGTGGCATCAACACCTAAAAATGGTGCAAATTGTTCAGTTATTGTAATAGATTGTATTTGGTCATCCGAAATAAAATTTTGTGAATCATCTCTTAAACGAATACCATTTCCATCTCTTGCAGCAAGATTTGTTTGAAAGTTTGATACTGATGTACTTGATCGGTATGCATGTTTAAGTGTAAAATTCCGTACATATTTTTTCATAAATTTATATTTTGCCAATCCATCATATCTTATATCCCAATTTGGCAACGGAATCATATTGAATACACTTGTTAATTTATCTCCATTTCCTTTACCAGTATAGGCAGCTAAAAACGAACCAATTAATACATCTTGTTGGTTCGACCCATATCCATCATAATATCCATCTGAACCGATACCTGCTCCTTCATTTTCACCTAATAAACTAGACACGTACGGTCTTAAATCTCGCATATTTTGAAATGTTTCAGATACATAGGTAGAATCAAAAGTAGCAAAAGTTGTTTTCCAAGTAATGGTAGTGAAGTTTAAATTACCTGTATTAATTGGATTTTGATAACCCCAGTCACTATTTTCAGGGTTTAAAGTGTCTTCAATATAACGGTAGTAGCTATTTTGATTTTGAGTATAACTTCTGTTTAATGATAAATTAATACTAAAATACTTTATGGGTTGAATATTTGATTTAAAACTAATATTTTGAGTATGCATTACGGTATGTTGTACATTTATATCTGGATTTTGAACCAACCAATTGTTGTTTGCAGCAAATGGTGCAAAGGAAGAGTCAGCTCCCCAAAAATTAGTTGGTCGCCCAAATAAATCATAATTTTGTTGACCTGATATAAATCCAAAACTTGGGGCGCTAAATTTATTGTCCAATCCAACAACAGATGTTTCACCATTAAAACCAGGCAATAACATTCCGTCTGTTACCTTATAATTAAAAGTTACATTTCTAACCGCCATCAACATTCGCCCAACAGTTTTAACCACAGGGTTTATCTCATCTTTTTTCTTCTTCTTTTCTTTATCGTCTCCTTCACCTTCTTTTTTACCATCTCCTTTACCATCTGTTTTTTTACCGGTTTTTGACGTTCTACTTGCTGTATTTTTACTTCTATTTCCTCTGTCGTTGTTAATCTTTTTTAAGAACCCAATATGATTATACAGAATTACAAAATTAAACTGTCCATTTACGCTAAAATTTCTAGAATTTTGAATGGTATTTCCATAATTTACTTGAGACAATGGTGCACGCAACCAGTCATAGCTACTTCTTAATTTAACATTGGTAGAAACCCAGTCTGTTAAGGGAAATTTATTGAAAGGAACTTTGTATGAAAAATTGTAATTATGACCATAATTCATTGTATAACCACCAAATTTAATAGAATCTATATTATTGGTAAACGGGTCAAAGGTTTCTCTTAAAATTTTGCTAAAGTTTTGAGCATTTGAATTCCCTAGTGTTCCGGGTAAATCATCTGAATTAATTCTACCCTGAGGCTCTCTAATTATAGCTTGATTGTTTGCTGTAAAGGTAAATTTAAAGTTTTTAGTAAAGTCATATTTTAAATTGTATGATCTGTTCCATGTGAAATTTTTATAGTAAGTTGGTAAAAATACAAAGTTAGTGTCTAATGCGTTTCTGTTTTGGTGAATATTATACATTCTTAAAAGATCATTGTTAAATGAGAATGATTTTGGTCCTAAATAAAAATTAACATCTCGAACAAGTCTAAGCCATTTTGATTTTTTCACAAATTTCATTTTTTTAAATGGCTCAACCAATTTTGGTTTAGCAGAAAATGAATAGTTTAGATTCCCTCTGTATGTTTTTGTTCTATCTTCTTCAGTATTCACATCTCTTTTATAAATTTCATTGTAAGAGTAGGTCAATGAGAAGTTTTCTATATTCCAAAAGTTCACGGCTTTCCCAGTTTTTCTTTCTTTACGCACATTAGTAAAGTTATACGATTTTCTAACAGTTAAATCTCTAGAGTTAGCTGCTTTTTGTTTACGAATTGCAGGGTCTTCATATTCTTTTAATTGAACGTCTGGTGCTAATAAATCATACTGGGGGTCTATTGCATTTATAGAATACCCCATATATAATGGTAACTGCACGCCAATTTTTCTACCAAAAAACTGTCCCATTTGAAAATTAGAGGTAAAATCAAATCCTTTTTGAAATTCTCTTTGTCTGTCGCTCACTTTTTTCTCAATACTTCCCCATCCTGGAGTTGAATAATTACCGGCAACAGACACATTTCCAAAATCTGCTAATTGTGCGTTTACTTTTGCTGTTGATGCCCAACCTCCATTTTGTTTAAAGTCTGTTAATCTTAATTCATTCACCCATATTTCGGCACATTTTTCAAGTCCATCATCTGGCACCCATGTTGTATTTGTAGCAGAATTTGGGTTTCTAACGCCAATCATAATTACTTTCATTCCGGCTAGATTAGGGTTTCCTTTTATACTTATTCTGTGATTACCATTAATCATTTGACTATAATCTTGCAAAGTTGTAACGTTTCCACCAGCTAAAAGTGCATCTCTTTTTCGTTTTAAAGCCGTTAAACTATCTAATTCAATCACCATATTATTTTCTTCAGGCCAAATAGCTAAGTCTTGATTAAAATTTGTACCCCAAGGTGTTAACTTCATTGGTAATTCATATTCGTAATAATTATTATCAAAATCGGTTCCTAAACGCACAAAAACGGTAAGGTCGTTATCATGTAAAAGGGTTGAGTCATCTTTAGCTTCACAATGCACAAACATTTCAATTTTACTATAAGAACGTACATCAAAAGTTATATTTTTGTAGGTTGCTCTAGAATCTCCATCTCTTAAACCACAAACTTCTAAAGCTAATGATTGCTCATTTAACTGACGTTGATTGATTGAGTTAAAATCATTTTCTCTTATAATTCCAGGAGGGATTGCATAGTTTACGGGGGTTTTACCCTCATTTTCTTCAAGATTTACGGCTGAAATGACAAATTCTGTAGCATTTGGATCCGTAATTATTTGCTCTCCTGTTTGTAAACTTTGAGTGTATTCTCGCCATGTTCCACGAATCAATTCTAATTTTGCAAATCTTAAAATTTTCTCATTTTTAAATTCGTTAACAAACATTCTAATAAAACGAATTGATCTAAAATCGGCAATATTATTTATGATTTTATCTGGTTTAGTAATCGGAATTTTAAATTGATACCAAGTCTCTGTAGATCCATCTTCTTTGGTAATAACTTGTTCATTTGTAATAAAATTTTGTCCAACAACCAAATCAGTTGGACTAATGGCTACTTTATATTGAAAATAATTTTCTGTTTCACTCAAGTTATTGTCTTGATTTAAGTCTTCAATATCTGGAACAGTTGTAGCTTGTACAGGGTAACCTTTAGCGTTCATGGTATCAGCCATTTCAGCAGAAGGAGAATTCCCTTCCATCCCGTTATACAGTTTATAACGCTTTAAAATATCGAATTCTGAAACATCATAATCGTCATCTAAATAATAATTATAATTATCGGATGAAGGGTCAGATAACAATTTAGCTTTTGCTGCTGGATTAAGTGTACTATTATTAACCCAAGATATAAAAGAAGAAAAATAATTAGCTTCAGCTTGATCATTAAACCCATCTAAACCAATATCTTGGTATTGTCTTGTATTTCCATTATTATCAAAAGCGGTTACAATAACTTGTTGGTTATTTACAAGTGCCCATGCTGTAGTATCATAATCACTTGTTGCACTTGGGGTGTCGGTTAAAGGATTCCCATTTTCAAAACTTTTACGAGAATCTGGTAAAACATCTTCAGACACATTTCCTAGATTAAAATAAAGGTAACCTCCATCCATATTTTCGGACTGCTCTTTGGTTGCGTCATCATTATAAGGATCTAACATCCAAAATTGGATGTATTGCACATTTGCAGTTTCGAAATTTGTAGTTGTTAATGAGCGCATAATACCTGCCCATCTGTCTTGTGGATTTGTAAACAGCCCCTCATTATCAATAAAATTTGCGTCTGTATCGTAATTATAAGGTCCTCTTTCTTTTGGATAATAAGCTAAATCAAAAACTGAAATATTATTTAATGTCCCAACTACAGGCTGAGACTGAGGAAATAACTCTTGTTGTTGCACCATTCTCATTCGACTATCTTGCAAAATTGAGTCGTTGTTTTTAATGTGTTCTGGTGTATTTGAATAATTTTGATAAAATGCTGTTGGATCAATCACATACCATGCTAATTGGGCACGTCCAAAACCAGATTGTAACCCAACTCCAAAATTTGCCGTTTCAGGAAACATATTGGTTTGACCTTGTGGTACAGATGCCAATCGCCACGAACCAAAATTTGAAATATTAATTGCGGATTGGCTGCCCTCAAATCCATCAATATATGAAATTCCACCCGGACCAATTGCACGTTGTGTTCCTGGAATTAAATATGCAAATTCACCAGATGCTGTTATAAATGATTTTTCTTTTGTTGAAATAACCGGTAAAAAGTCAACCATTTTAGTTAAAAAAGGTACTTCCGACCTAAAACTAAAGTCGGTTCCTAAAACTGTATTACTAATTGGTTCGTTTCCAATATTGACTTTTTGAGTTAAAGGCTTTTCGGTCAAATTCATGACTGTTGCGCCCCAATTAAAGTCTTTATTAAATTCATAATTAAAATGTGCACCAACCAAAGACTTTGAATTAAAACCAAATAAAGAATTACTTTCTAACTGAACTTTAATGGGTGTTTGTGCTTCTAAAATTCCTTGATTTAATATTTTTACACGCCCTAAATTGTAATCTACTGTATAATCTACACCTTCAACTAATTTTACGCCCCCAGCGGTAACAGATACACTTCCTTCTGGAATATTTAATGAATTAAGGGCAATATCTGAACTCACTGATGATTTGTAGCTCCCTTTTATTAAAAATCTATTTTTAGCTGGTAATTGTTGAGCAGCCGTTTTGGTTGAATCATATAACTCTTGAAAAGAAATTCGTTCAACCTCAAAAGGAGAAAGATTTCCTGTTGCAGTTAGTTTACTGTTTAATGTTGTTCCAAATGGTTCGACTGTTGAAAAATAAATACGTCCTGTTCTCGTATCAATAGTACCTCCATTTAATACCCTATTTCCTTCATATTGAAAAGGGACAAAATCAAATCGACCGTCTGGAAAAGACTCAGTGTTTAAATTTAACCTGTCTAAATCTAGGTATTGGATTAATATTTTGTCATCAACACCAGTGTAAGGAAGATAATTAACATCAACAGACGTTTTTGGATTGTTATACCAAATATCTAATTGAAAATTGTCTGGACCAACTTGATAGGCCCCTAATGAATACACATTTTTCATCATTAAATCCCATAATTTATTTTGAGGATTAACAACTGTAGCTTTTAAAAGTTTAAGTATTAATGAACTTTTTGATCCTTCAGCAATGGGAACATCTGTGGAGAATTCACCAACTTGATACGTTTCACCTCTATACGTGTATTGATATGAAACGGCTAATACTTCATCTTGATTTAATGGTTGACGTAATGAAACAAAGCCCAATAACGCGTTATAATTAAATTCTTGAACCGACAATTGCCGTGCATTTTCAACTTTTTCATAATCAACAGACTGAGCATAAGGCCCTCCCGAAATTACTCCTCCCGCAAGAGTTGATACAGCATTAGAAAAATCTCTAATCGATTGATCATTTTTTAAATTTTGATACAATTGATTAGCATCATTGTCTGGAAATTCTGGAGATCCATTTATTGTAGTATTTCCTTCTAAATATTCTGCTTTAGTTTCTCCTAAATCGGTAAACCCAATAATATTACGTGTATTTTCAACTTTGTTTACTCGATTTGTTACCCAAACCTCTATTTTAGTAATATTTACGCCTGAATTAACGTAAGGCATGGTTTTCATTGCCTCATCATAATGTTCTCTGTGATAAAAATTTAAAAAGTAATGCTTATTTGCTTCATAATTATCTGCTTTAACTTCAAAATCTTGAATTTGTGCACCTCCAGCAACATTAATTTCTTGTCGTTTACCTTTTTGTTGAGACAATATAGTGTTTACGGTAAGTCTCCCAAACTTTAAATCTGTTCTAATTCCAAACAAACTTTGCGACCCTTGAATTAATGATGTATTTAAAGGTAAGGTTACATTACCTGCTTCAATTTTTTGAATAATTTCATCCTCATAACCTGTATAGCCAATTTTTACTTGATTTTGAAAATTAAATGTTGCTTCTGTATTTTGAGAAATTTCTAATTTTAATTTATCTCCAATTTGACCCACTAAATTTAATTGTATCTTTTGTTGAAAATCAAAAGTGGTAACTCGTCTTTGTTTAACGGGTAAAATGGGATTATCGTATCTTGAAATATTAACCCCAAATTTTAATTCTGCCGAACCTTGTGGTCTAATTGAAATTTCATCTCCACCAAAAATCATGTCAAATCCTTTTCCGCCAACTTTTAATGGTGGAATTAAATCTGCCGCAGCTTGATCTTCTTCTTCAATTTTTTCTTGAAAATAGTCGTTCATTGCTTTTTTCTTCATATAAGCCATGTATTCCTCAAGTGTCATTGATGTAGGATAACGATAGTAACGATCACCTATTTTTTGGAAAATATCGTACATTCCAGTTTCTGGATTATACTTTATTTCTGTCTTAATATTTTCGGGTAAATTAAAATCTAAACGTGTGTTAGTTTTTGTGGAATAATCATTGTAATCGGTAATTGGGTAGGGTAAATTTACCTTAGGTGTATCTGCTTCAACATAATGATTGAATGTGTACGAATAATGGATATTTTTAATCCCATTATCGTTCAATTTACTGTTAGCACTTAACTGAAAACCAGTTAATAATACTAAAAATAATGTTATGTAAACCTGCCTATACAATTCCTCTTTTTGCCTTTATAATATTCTTAATGCTGCTTTAATTAAGTCTTCTACTGATTGTTCATCAGTAACTACTTTATTAATCGCTTTTTCTGCTTTTGTTTTGTCAAATCCTAAAGCAGACAATGCTGTTAACGCTTCAAATTTGTTTGTATTGTCTTGAGAGAAAATATTTTCTGAAGAAAATTCAATTTTAGCCATTTTTGATTTAAGGTCAACTATCACTCTTTGAGCAGTTTTAAGTCCAATGCCTTTTACACTTTTAATTAAAGTAACATCATCAGAGGTGATTGCGTTCGCAATTTCGTCCGAACTTAATGAGGATAACATTAACATTGCAGTATTTGCTCCAATTCCAGAAACAGAGATTAAATGACGAAACATTTCTCTTTCTTGCACGGCATAAAACCCATATAATGTTTGGCTATCTTCCTTAACTTGTAAATGCGTAAATAATTTAATTGTTTTACTTATGCCTGTTGTAATTCTAGAAAAAGTATTTAAGCTAATTTTTACAAAATAACCTACACCACCACATTCAATCACTAAATGAGTTGGTGTTTTTTCGATTAAATTCCCGTTTAAGTGTGTAATCATGTTTTATTTTATTTGTGCATCTAAAACTGCAACTTTAATCATATTAACAATTTCTCTCACCGTACTTCCAAGTTGTAATACGTGGATTGATTTTTTTAATCCTAATAATATTGGTCCAATGGCATCAACATCATCCCCTAACTCTTGCATTAATTTATAGGCAATATTTCCAGACGATAAATTTGGAAAAATGAGTGTGTTAACATTTTTATTTGCGAGTGCAGAAAATGAGAATTTTTCATTCATCAAATCATTATTGAGGGCAAAATTGGCTTGAACTTCACCATCAACAACCAATGTTGGATGTTTTTCATTTAAAATGCTCACAGCATCAGCCATTTTTTTAGCATCTTTACCTCTGGCCGATCCAAAATTAGAATACGACAACATAGCAACACGTGGATGAATTTGAAGTCTTCTCACTGTTCTAGCAACTTGATAGGTAATGTCTGCTATTTCTTCTGCCGTTGGATCAAAGTTAACAGTGGTGTCTGCAAAAAATAAAGGTCCTTTTTTGGTTACAATAATGTGCATTCCTGCAACTTTAGATACATTTTCGTCTTTACCAACAATTTGAATAGCTGGTCTAATCACATCTTTATAACTTCTTGTTATTCCTGAAATAAGTGCATCTGCTTCACCCATTTCAACCATCATAGCACCAAAGTAATTACGTTCTCGCATTATTTTAGACGCTTCAAATTCAGTAAAACCTTTACGTTTACGTTTTTCAAAGAAAATTTTACCATATTCGGCACATTTTTCTTTCATTTCTAAAGCTTTCGGGTCTATAATGTCAACATTTGGAAATTCAAACCCGTTTTCTTCAATCAGTTCTTCAATTTTTGCACGCCTTCCCAATAAAATTGGAATAGCAAAACCTTCATCCATTGCCATTTGTGCGGCTTTCAATATTTTATAATGATCGGCTTCAGCAAAAACAACTCGTTTTGGATTTTTAAGTGCTTTTTCAGTTAAAACATTTAATAATTTATTGTCTAGTCCTAATCGTTGTCGTAATTCTTTGTCATAAGCATCCCAATCTTTAATTGGATTTTTTGCAATACCTGATTCCATAGCAGCTTTAGCAACCGCTGGCGAAACTGTCGTAATTAACCTTGGATCAATTGGTTTTGGGATGATTTGGTCTTTACCAAAAGAAATATTTTTTTCATTATAAGCTTCATTTACTTCTTCAGGAACGGATTCTTTAGCTAAAGATGCAATAGCTTTAACAGCAGCTAATTTCATTGCTTCATTAATTCCCGTTGCTCTAACATCCATTGCCCCTCTAAAAATATAAGGAAAACCAAGCACATTATTAACTTGATTAGGATGGTCAGATCGTCCAGTTGCCATAATAATATCATCCCTAACGGACATTGCATCATTGTATGAAATTTCAGGATCAGGATTAGCTAAAGCAAAAACAATTGGGTTTTTAGCCATAGATTTAATCATAGATTTTGATACTAGTCCACCTTTAGAAAGTCCTAAAAACACATCAGCTCCTTTCATTGATTCTTCAAGGGTCAAGTCTTTTGTATGAACTGCAAAAGATTGTTTGTTTGCATCTAAATTTTCTCTAGACTTTGTCATTAAACCTTTACTATCGTACATAAAAATGTTCGCTTTTTTTGCGCCTAAGGATAAATACAATTTAGAACAAGAAAAGGCAGCTGCGCCTGCACCACTGACTACAATTTTTACTTTGCCAATTTTTTTCTTTGCTATTTCGAGTGCATTTAATAAAGCTGCACTCGATATGATTGCTGTACCATGTTGATCATCATGCATGATTGGAATATCCAATTCTTCTTTTAAACGTCTTTCTATTTCAAAAGCCTCAGGTGCTTTAATATCTTCTAAATTAATCCCTCCAAAAGTTGACGCAATTGCTTTTACGGTTTCAATAAATTTTTCAGGATCTGAAGCATCAACTTCAATGTCAAACACATCTAAATCAGCAAAAATCTTAAATAAAAGTCCCTTACCTTCCATTACAGGTTTTGAAGCTTCTGGACCTATATCTCCAAGACCTAATACAGCTGTTCCATTGGTAATGACGGCTACTAAATTTGACTTTGCAGTGTACTTATAAACATCATCTTTATTTTTAGCAATTTCTAAGCAAGGTTCAGCTACACCTGGCGAGTATGCCAAACTTAAATCTCTTTGTGTATGATAAGGTTTAGTAGGTACAACCTCTATTTTTCCCGGACGACCATTTTCGTGATAATCTAAAGCTTCTTGTTTTCGTATTTTTGCCATCCTCATAAAAAATTAATTAAGCTGACAAAATTAAAAACTTTATGCAATAAAATAGCTTATGAATGAATAATATCAAATTGTTAAATATTAAAGGAGGACATAACATCCTCCTTTAATTTACCAAACAATAAATGTATAACCTTTGAGAGCAATACATTTTCCTCTTCCCTTGCCATTTATATAAGCAATTACTTATGATTTGGTTACAAGTAATCAAAAATGAGATGTTTAAAACTATACATTAGTCTAATAAAAACGAGTGTTAATATTTTAGATATTTGTGTACGCTAATAAAAAAGGATTGTTCAAATGAATAAAGTATTACTTATATTAATGATTGGACTGGTGATTTCCGCTTGTGTACCTTTAAAAAAATATCAAGACTTAGAGGCCAATTATAAAAAATGTCAAGACGAGCAATCTAATTATAAATCTTCATCTATAGATTACGAAAATAGAGTAAAAGAATTAGAAACACAACTAGGCTTGCTTCAAGATAATCTTACCCAAATAAAATTAGACACATCTAAATTGGGTGAAAATTATAGAAATTTGCAAGTTGAATACGATAAAATTGGAGAAATAAATCAAATTTTAGAAAACAAATATGCAAAACTTCAAAACAATGGTTCAGCTGAAAGTGCAAAGTTAATTAATGATTTAGAAGGAACTAGAATTGAATTGCAAAGAAAAGAAGACCGATTAAATGAACTTGAAAAAGAATTAAATGCACGGTCAAGAGTGTTAGATGAAAAAGAAAAAAAGATAAAAGAGTTAGAGGATATTATAGCTGCAAAAGATGAAGCCACAAGATTATTAAAAGAAAAAATTGCTAAAGCATTATTAGGATTTGCAGACAAAGGATTAACAGTAGAAGAACGAAACGGTAGAATTTATGTGAGTATGGAGGCGAATTTGTTGTTCGCGTCTGGAAAAACAAATGTAAGTTCTGAGGGAAAAGTAGCCTTAATTGACTTAGCTAAAGTATTAGAATCGCAAACCGATATTGGAATATTGGTTGAAGGACATACAGATTCAGACGCTTTGATTAGTACAAAACACCCAACTGACAATTGGGAATTAAGTGTTTTACGCGCCACATCTGTAACTAAAATAATGTTAGAAAACTCTAAAATGGATCCGAAAATGATTACGGCGGCTGGTCGTTCACAATTTCATCCAGTTGATCCTAACGATAAATCTAAAAACAGAAGAATTGAAATAATTATAACCCCTGATTTAAATGAATTATTTGAGTTAATCTCAAAATAGTGTAAGTAAATCACTTAAAAAAAGCTACAACAACAAACCAAAAACGAAAAAGTATCCTTTATAGGGTACTTTTTTCATTTTAATTCGTCTAAAATATGTATATTTAACATTTAGAAACTCATAAAATTATGAAAAAATTATACTCACTAATCAGTATTGTACTGTTTACAATGCTATTTAATTACTCTTTTGGACAAGTTACATTTTGGACTGAAGACTTTCAAGCAGCAACAGGTAATGATGCATATAGTGGAGCTAACGGCAATTGGACTTCATCAGCTACAGGAATAAACGCAACTGAAGCAGGTAGATGGAGAGTTGATAATACAGAAGCTGGTAATGCCCCTGGCCAATGTGGTTCAGCTGGAGGTGCTGATCAATCCTTATTTATGGGGACATCAAATACATTTTATGGTCTTGGTTTTACAGGTGCAGCTATGCTAGCCGATCCTACAGCTGAAACAAATAAAAGATTTGAATCTCCTCCTATCGATTGTTCAGCTTATACATCAATTACTATTGAATTTGATTATATTGAAAGTAGAGCTGGAGCCGGATCTGACCCTGATGACAACGCCACTCTTTGGTACTTTGATGGCGTGTCTTGGGCACAAATTGACCCTATAGCTTTGACACCCAATACATGTGCTCCTCAAGGTACATGGACAAATTTTACAGTTTTTGCACTTCCGGCTAGTGCGGACAACAATGCAAATATTAAAATTGGGTTTAATTGGGTTGCTGATGCAGACGCAAATGGGATTGACCCTTCTTTTGCTGTTGATGATATTATTATTAAAGGAATTACTTCTGGAGCGCCAACTGTTACAGCCTCTTACACACAAAACACTCCTTCACCAATTTGTGAAGGAACAACTGTAACTTTTACAGACGCAAGTTCAGCTACGGGAACAACAATAAATTCTTGGGCTTGGACTTTTAATGGTGGAGATGTAACCAGCGCAAGTACACAAGGTCCACATGCCATAACTTTTAATACAGCAGGAACTTATAATATTGATTTGGTAGTTGGAGATGGAACTATTTCAGACACATATTCACAATCTATTACCGTAACAGCTGCTGCAAATGCTGGCGCAGACAACACAGCAAATGTTTGTAATGCTGGAGGAACAACAACTTTAGATTTAAACACTTTATTAAGTGGAGCTGATGCTGGAGGAACTTGGACAGAAACATCTGGAACGGCATCTGGTCAATTTACAGCAGGAACTGGAGTTTTTGATGGAAACGGATTAGCAACAAACAATGTTTATACATTCGATTATACGGTAGCGGGTAGTGCCCCTTGCCCAGATGATGTTTCAACTTTTACGATTACAATTATTGATTGTTCTGTTATAACTGTTATAGCAGATTATACTCAAGATATTCCATCACCTTTTTGTGCAGGAACAACCATTACATTTACAGATGCAAGTTCAGCCAATGCAACAACTATTACAGGTTGGGATTGGACTTTTAATGGTGGAGATGTAACCAGTGCAAATACACAAGGTCCTCATACAATAACATTTAACACCGCTGGAACGTTTAGTATTGATTTAACAGTAACTGATGGAACAGTTTCAGATACCTATTCAACATCAATTACAGTAAACGCTGCTCCAAATGTAACTGGAACAGCTTCTCCTGGTACTTCAATTTGTACTGGAGATCAAGCAACCTTAACTGGAGGAGGAGCAGCAACTTATACTTGGGATAATGGTGTAACAGATGGTATTTCATTTACACCAAATCAAGGTTCTACAACATACACTGTGACGGGAACTGATGCTAACTCGTGTACAAATACAGCAACTGTGACTTTAGTTGTTGCGGATTGTGTCCCAATGATTGCAGGGTTCTCGTTTAACGATAATATCTGTGTAGGTTCTTGTATTGATTTTACAGATACAACTTCTGGTAATCCAGTGTCGTGGAGTTGGGATTTTAGTTCGGGAGGAACACCATTAAGTTCAACTGACCAAAACCCAACAAATATCTGTTTTAATACTGCAGGTGTTTATAGTATTCAATTAACTGTTACTGATGCTGGTGGAACATCTGTTTCAACAACAAATTCAATTACAGTATTTGATGTGCCAACTGTAACTGCCGTTTTAGATACATTAATTGATTTAGGAGGAGAGGCTGACTTAATAGCAACAAGTCCAAACATAGGAACTTATTTATGGACACCAAATACATATTATATAGATTGTGATACTTGCGCAACAACTTATGCTCAACCTCAATTAAATACAGATTATATAGTAACATTTACCGACCCAAATGGATGTACTGCTGAAGACACAGTTTATGTAACTGTTAATTTTATTGAAGGAATTGGTGTACCACAAGCTTTTTCGCCAAATGGAGATGGAAATAACGACCAATTGGTAGTGAAAGGGTTTGGAATAGATCAAATGAACTTTAAAATTTACAATCGTTATGGACAACTCGTGTTTGAATCGCAAAACCAAGAACATGGATGGGATGGAAACTTTAAAGGTAAAGAAGAGAATCCAGGCGTCTTTGTATGGGTACTCGAATATCGACTACTTAACAATTCATCTGGAATTTTAAAAGGTAACACAACATTAATCAGATAAAATAAGAGATATGAAAAAGACATTTTTATCAATAGGAATTATTTTAGGTTGTGTTTCGCTCATTCACGCACAACAAGACAAACACTTTAGTATGTTTTACGCATCTAAAGTACAATCTAACCCAGCAGCAGCAGGTTTTTTTGAAGGTGACTATCAATTATTTACAAATTACCGTAACCAATGGTCAGCAATTTCAGATAATCCTTACAACACAATATCCGCTAGTTTTGATACTCGTTTTGATGCTGGAAATGGATTTATAGGAACAGGAATTAATTTTTATAATGATGTTTCAGGTGATGCAAGATATACGGTTAACCAAATTACAGTCCCAATTAACTATGCCATTGAATTAAACAGAGACAACCGTTTGTCTATTGGTTTAGCACCATCTTTTTATCAAAGAAGTATTAAATCAAATTCAGTGAGTTGGGACAATCAATGGACCGGTGTTGATTTTAATACTAGTATTAATAATGGAGAAGTTTTTCCGCAAGAAAACCTTTCGGTAGGTAAGTTTGATTTAAATGCAGGCTTATTTTGGCAGGGTAATTTTTCTAAATATTCTTGGTTAGGTGTAGGTGTTTCTGCACAACATTTAACTAAGCAAAAAGTAAATTACTTTTTTGAAGACAACGGCTTATACCGTAAATTAGTGGTAAGTGCTTATGGTAATTTTAGTCAAAATAATTCAAATTTTACATTAAGACCAAATGCAATGGCATTTTTTCAAGGACCAAATAGAGCTTTTATTATCGGAAGTGGATTTGACTTTATGATCAAAGGGAATTCTGTTCATACAGGATATAACAGAAGAACCTCAATTGAATTTGGAGTTTATGCAAGGGTAAAAGATGCATTTATCATCAATACTTTGTTCCACATGTCTGGATTTACATTTGGGGCATCTGTTGATTTAAATACATCATCACTCAACCAAGCAACTGGTGGATTTGGAGCAATGGAATTTTTAATAGCCTATAAATTTAGTAATGCGAGAGGATTAGGCGCACCGTCAATACATTAATACCAAATTAACATAAAGTAAATGGTATTAAACAGATAAGGCTTTCCTTATCTGTTTATTTATTTTAAGTAATTAATTCCTATAAGACGTTCTTTTTAGCTCATCTAAAAGCTTATGTTTTGCATCATCAACCGACACAATTCTAACATATTCTCCACCACCTAACATAGCCATAGAACGCATATTAGTGGTTAAAAAATCAGTTGTTTTAATCCCTACAACCGAAAATCTAATTCCCAATTTTTTGTAATTACTTTTAATCATTTTTTTATAATCTTGCTGACCTTTATTAAACGCACCATCAGTAACCATAAATATGAGATTATTACCGTCAGGAATATATGATTTACGTGCTAATTTATAACCTTCTTTTATCGCTTCACCTCCATTTGTATATCCTTTGGAAACTAAACTTTTTACTTGAGTAATTATTTCATCCTTATCCATCCCCGAGATGTTTTCAAGTAATATTCTAACACTTCCAGAATAGGCAATTAAAGACACTCGGTCTTCTTTACGTAACATTTTTGTTAACTCTATCATTGACATTTTTAGCAAATCTAATTTTCCCATACCATTCATAGATGAACTTACATCAACAATAAACGTAATATTATTGGCTGCAAAATTTTGTGAATCAAAATTATCTTCTGGTATTTCACTTAAATCTGGTCTTATAACAGTGTCATTTTCAATGGGAATTTGTGCAATCATAGTGTCTTTTTCTTTGATTGGATTATCAACAATTAAAACTGGGTTTTCAATAGGGTCTTCATCACGTTGTATTTTTTCTTTTTGCAATTCAATTTCAATATAATTAGATTGAAAATTCATATAACCCTCATGATAATTTGAAATATATTCATTTTTATGTGCAGTTAAATAATAAAAACCTAACGGAAACTTTTTATGTATAATACCATCACTATTGGTGTAAAACTCACCCAATAAGTCACCATTGTTAATCACATAAACTTTACTTTTTCTAATGGGTTCTCTCGTTAGACTGTCAATCACTTTAATGGTAATTTCAAACTCTCCTAATCCACCTGCGGGAGGTGTCTTTGTAAAATCAGGGCAGTCGGTTAACGAATTTGTACTTTTTTGCTTAACATTACCACTTAAATAAATGGGAATTGCTTTATTAGAGTGGCTAAAATAAACATCCACTTGATAATTAAAACGTCCTTTAATTTTATCGTTAACTTTTAACCTTAAAACCATTGTACTATCAGGCTGAATTAATTTTTTAGAATACAGGTAATAAACTTCCTGTGGTTTGTCAATTGTTAATAAAAAAATAGGTCGATCACTCTCATTCGTAAAAGTAAAATCAAAATACGTAGGTGCGTTATCATATAAATCTCCAAAGTTGTGACTTAAGTTTGACGTTTTTAATTGGGTGTTCCCCAAAAATGAAATAAAAGTAAATAGTAAAAGTAAAAATCGCATAGTTGTATAAACTGAATTTGTATGATTTGGTTACTGCAAGTTTAGTTCCAAATCAAATAAAAATCAAAAATACGTAAAATACCGTAGAAAATTTTATTCACTTCTTCTTTAATTTGTTCTAAACAAAACAGATTAAATTATGAATTTTTCTTCTTTTTTAAAATTCCTTATTATTTTGGTTGTGTGTTTGCTTAACCCTTTTATTAGTAGTTCCCAAATGTCATACCAAGAGTTTCATGAACGCTACACACCAACAAACGAAACCATTGTACCAAATGCAGATGTTGTAAAATCCGTTAATGGAATGTCAGTTGAAAAAGCAGCAAGTCAAATTAAAAATTCAGTAAATAGTGCTTATGATGGTGATGAAGACGATAAATTGCTCGTGATAGCAGTTTTAACTAGCTGTAAACGTTCGCATATCGCTAAAATTTTAGCTGAAATGGATCCTTATGATGCTGTAAGAGCTTTGGATTTATTGAAATCATCATGGGTTAAAGAATTGGTTTACTTTGTTGATATTCAAACTTATCATGAAATTGCTCCTGATTTATTTTTAAAACTATACCTGCTTAATCCTAGAGGACCGTTTGGGCCAATTGTACCAAAATGGTCACCTGCTTATGCTGGCGTTTTTTATGACATGTCATATTCTGGAATGAAAGGATATAATAATGTAATTGACGGCTATGGAGACAATCAAACCGTGACAGGATTAAAAGGTTTTGGTTTGGTAGCAGGTATATTCACAGGTAATAAAGAAGGTAAAAATCGATTTATTGATATTACATATCAAAATAGAACTGGTAAAACAAAATATGAAACAACTGCATTTAGAAATTCTAAAGTTAACTCAAACACATTAGCCATTAATTTTTTAAAAGGCTCAGATGGACCAAAGTTTATGTGGGCACATGGATGGGGAATTCAGGCAAATATGTGGTCTTATAAATTTCAAGATGTTGCCGGTAAATACAATAAACTCGGACGTGGAATTAATGGAGGATTAAATTATAATTTTCAAATTTTCATCAATCCAATCCAATCAATCCCAGTTATGTTAGGTATAAAAGCTTATGCACAAATTAACTTGCCAAGTATTGATTTTAATAAATTAAGTGACACTTTATTAAACACAACAAACTTACAGAATGATGATTATAAGTCAAGCATAGCAACCTATGGTATTCAAATAGAAGCGTTATATAAATTTGGGAAAGATTATGTAAAACCTGAGTATAAAGATTTTGATACTGAACTTGCCGAAAATTACGATAAGCACTTAAACACTTCATATTCAGAATTAACACCCAGAATATCTGCTGACGGTAAAACATTATACTTTGTAAGAGAAAATCATCCATTAAACCATGGAGGAGCAACAAATTCTCAAGATATATGGATTTCGGATGTGTCAAATGGAATTTCAAACGCAACAGCTTTACACCTTGAAAAACCATTTAATCAAAACAATTATAACAGTATTATTGGGATAAGCCCTGACGGAACATCAATGATGATCAAGGGACGATATGACAGTGATGGTAAATATTTAGGACTGGGGTTTTCAATACTCCAAAAAACTAACAATGGATGGTCAAAACCAAAAGCTCAAGATGTTAAAAGTTATGAAGATATGGCTAAAGGGACTTATGTTGGTGCACATTGGTCCACAGATGGAAAACATATTGTAATTTCATTATCAGAAGATAGTGAAAATGACAATCAAAACTTATATGTTTCACACTTACAAGATGATGGAAGTTGGTCAAAACCAAAATTATTAGGGAATACTTTAAATACAGATGGAGATGAAAATGGGCCTTTCTTAGCATCAGATGGAAAAACACTCTATTTTTCTACAGACCGTGAAGGGGGAGAGGGAAGCAACGATATTTGGATGTCTCAACGTCAAGATGATTCTTGGAAAAATGGTCTGACCCAATTAATTTAGGTCCTGAAATTAATTCAAAAGAATGGGAAGCATATTACACAATAGATGCACAAGGTAAGTATGCATATATGTTAACTTATATAGATTCAAAAGGGGGAGCAGATATTACAAGAATCAAGTTGAAAGAGGAAGTTCAACCAGACCCAGTAGTGTTGGTTTCAGGAGTAGTTTTGGATCAAAAAACAAACAAACCTGTATCAGCATCTATCTCATATAATGGCATTGATGACGGTAAAAATTATGGTGTTGCAAATTCAGACCCTAAAACTGGAAAATATACAATTGTATTATCTTATGGCGTAAATTATGAATTTACTGCAAGTGCACCAGATTATATTGGTGTGTCAGACAACATGGACTTAACAACTGTTGGTGAATATAAAGTGATTGAAAAAGATTTATTCCTTGTTCCAATTGAAGTTGGTGCAACAGTAAGATTAAATAACATTTTCTTTGAAACAGCTAAATCAAATTTAAAATCATCAAGTTTTACTGAATTAGATAGAGTTGTTAAATTTTTAAATGACAACCCTAACCTAACTATCGAAATTTCAGGTCATACAGACAACATTGGTAATAAATCTTCAAATCAGTCTCTTTCACAACAAAGAGCCCAATCAGTAACCGAATATTTGATTAGTAAAGGTGTTGATAAAGCTCGTTTAACTACAAAAGGTCACGGAATGGAAAAGCCCTGTTGCTGATAACAGCACAGAAAAAGGAAGGACGTTAAACAGACGTGTAGAGTTTACTATTCTTACGAACGAATAACGTTTTTCATAGTAATCTGTTTAAAACCCTCAACCTAGTTGGGGGTTTTTTTGTTTAAAATTTTTATCCAAAATGGAAATAAATACTAACTTTATGCTTCAAAATTTGACATTAATTATGACATCTAAAACAGACTTATTACATTCCAAAGTTCAAGAAGCCTTAAAAGGTGGTGGCGATAAAAGAATTGAATCTCAACACAAAAAAGGAAAGTTAACAGCTAGAGAAAGAATTTCTTTACTAGTTGATGAAGGAACATTTGAAGAAATTGGTATGTTAATGACGCATAGATCTTCAAATTTTGGATTAGAAAAACAAAAATTTTTAGGAGATGGTGTTATTACCGGGTTTGGTCAAGTAAACGGAAGAGATATTTATTTATTTGCTCAAGATTTTACCGTTTTTGGAGGATCATTAGCTGAGGTTCATGCTCAAAAAATTTGCCGAGTTATGGATTTAGCGCTTCAAAATGGTGTTCCATTCATTGGATTAAATGATTCAGGTGGTGCCAGAATTCAGGAAGGTGTTGTATCACTTGGCGGGTACGCTGATATTTTTTATAAAAACACACAAGCGTCTGGTGTCATTCCTCAACTGTCAGCAATTATGGGGCCTTGTGCTGGTGGGGCAGTTTATTCTCCTGCCTTAACAGATTTTATTTATATGGTTCAAGACACCTCTTTTATGTTTGTTACCGGACCGTCTGTAGTAAAAACCGTTACCCATGAAGAAGTAACAGCTGAAGAACTTGGTGGCGCATCAACACATTCAGAAAAATCTGGTGTTACACATTTTTCAGTTGAAAATGATTTAAAATGTATTAAAGACCTTAAAAAATTATTATCATATATACCTCAGAACTGTGAAGAACAAGCACCAAAAATTGCTTATGAAAAACAGGATGAAACAAGATTAGATTTAAATTCAATTATTCCTGATAACCCAAATCAGCCTTACGATATTAAAGAAGTAATTAATCACCTAGTAGATGTAGATACTTTCTATGAGGTTCATGAAAATTTTGCCCAAAACATTGTAGTTGGATTTGCAAGAATTGGAGGTAAAAGTATTGGCGTTATTGCTAACCAGCCTGCTTATTTAGCAGGAGTGTTAGATATTAACTCATCAAACAAAGGGGCTCGATTTGTTCGTTTTTGTGATGCATTTAATATACCATTACTTGTGCTAGAGGATGTGCCGGGGTTTTTACCAGGAACTGACCAAGAGTGGAACGGTATTATTACAAACGGAGCTAAGCTATTATATGCCTTTTGTGAAGCCACTGTGCCAAGAGTAACTGTAATTACGCGTAAAGCTTATGGAGGTGCTTATGATGTAATGAATTCTAAACACATTGGTGCTGACATGAATTATGCATGGCCATCTGCTGAAATTGCTGTTATGGGAGCAAAAGGTGCTGCTGAAATTATATTCAGAAAAGAAATTAGTGAGGCTGAAAATACGGCTGAAAAATTAATCGAAAAAGAAACAGAATATGCTGAATTATTTGCTAATCCTTATAACGCAGCAAGACATGGATATGTAGATGAAGTGATTGAACCGGCAGTAACACGAAAAAAATTAATTAGAGCATTTGATATTCTTAAAAATAAAGTAGCACACTTACCTCAAAAAAAACACGGTAACATTCCATTATAAAATAAAAGCATGAAATTTGTTGTTAGCTTGTTTATATTATTGATTAATATGGGTCTAAATGCACAAGTTAATTCTGTTATTGACAGCTTACATAACGTTATTAATGGTAATTATCATGACACGTTAAAAACATTTGCATACTCTGATTTATGTTGGGAATATCGACTTATTGATCAACAAAAAGCCATTGAAAATGGACTTAAAGGTATTCAATTATCACGTGAAATTAATTATAAATTAGGTGAAGGGAAAACCCTCAATGATTTATCCATAATTTATATCGACAAAGGTAAATTAGATTCGGCAATTGTGTTATTAAATCAAGCTAAAAAAATTAGGCAAGATATAGGAGACAACATAGGTGTAGCTGCTATTCATAATAAATTAGGTATTATCTATCAAAATCAAAGTGAATTAGAAAAAGCGTTAAAAGAGAATTTATTGGCTTTAAAAATTTATGAAGAACTAGATATTCCACAATATATTGCTCATGTTAAAAATAACATAGGTAACATTCATTTTAGGCTTGGAAATTATCAAAAAGCGATAGAAATTCATACCGAAACCTTAAAAATTCGTGAAAAAATGGAAATTTTATTGGCATGGGGCACTCTTATGTTAACCTTGGTAATGTGTATGATATAACCAATAAACTTGGCTTAGCAATTGAAAATTATGAAAAGGCAATAAAGATTTTTAGACAACAAGAGGACTATAAAAGTTTGTCATTTGCATTAAATAATTTAGGTAGCTTTTACATTGA
>Ga0316206_1001084_pt1 | contig 27370 bp, 16 predicted proteins | sample 6monthpyrite_MG_FD_204942 | JGI IMG/M metagenome (GOLD analysis project Ga0316206, IMG submission 204942) | Microbial mat bacterial communities from mineral coupon in-situ incubated in ocean water Damariscotta River, Maine, United States -... | ecosystem: Environmental > Aquatic > Marine >... | reverse complement strand
TCATAAAAAAGTTAATCATACTCTTTTCACTGTGTGATGCCTAAAACTATGTGCAGTATGAAAGCGCTGGTTAAGAAAAACTATCCGTTGTATTTTGAATAAAATGAATTCGAAAATTTATAGTTCGATAAAAAAATTAAGCTGTTTGTACGTGCGGTTTACTCGACTTTAAGTTTTTATCAAAACAGACTGATTCTTTCAATTAACCAGAACGATGAAAGCCCGCCAATACCATAAGTGACGACAGCCTCTACTCGGCCAAGTAATATGTGCTGTTGCATTTTTTGCAATAACCAGAAAATGGCAACAACGCAAAAAACGAAAATTACCTGACCCAGCTCAACACCAATATTAAAAAAGATAAGCGCCAGGGGTATGGCTCGCTCGGGTAAACCAACTTCAGCTAATGCACCGGCAAAACCAAATCCGTGCAATAAACCAAAAATAAAAGCAACCAACCATGGCCACCTGGCGGCATAGCCGGGGCGTTCTTGTTTACCATGCATAATTTCAACAGCGAGGAAAAGTATGCTCAATGCAATTACTGCTTCCACTGGCTTTTGTGGCACATGAACAAAACCCAGTGTTGCTGCGCCGAGGGTAATGCTGTGTGCGACCGTAAAAGCGGTAATCGTTAAAATTAATTTTTTCGTGTTATTAACAATTAACAACAATGCAAAGACAAATAATAAGTGATCAACACCTAATAAAATATGTTCTGTACCTAACTTTGTATAAGTTCTGACAATTTGCCAGGGGGATGCTTCAGCCGGAACGTGAAATGAACGGTTGGCGGGGGTCAGTTGTACAGAATGTGAAATACCCCCTATCAGTTCCAGGCGCAACAGAACATCGGTATTAGTAGTATCCAGCCCGATGATAGAGATGGACTTATCTACAAGGCCATCATCACAAACCGTGATCCAGCGTTGAATATACGCACCGTTTATTAGTTGTGAATTTGCGTGAGATTTATTGATACAATTATCAGGAAGTTGTAACTGCAGACTTAACTTTTTTTCATTTTTAGTGGGTACTTTCCACAGCACAGAAAAAACATTCTGATTGCTTTCTTTCAGCTCTAGATAGCCAGGGCGAATTTCGTCAGCAAAAGATAAACTTGATAAGCAGAACAAACATAAAGTTAAAACAATTTTCCGCATCATTGTTTTGCGTCGGCACTACTTTGAGAGATAGCCGCGTTACTCGCCGTAGCTTCAATCACAACTTCATAACGTTGACGCAGACTTTGATAAAAAATTTTATCCATATCGCGACGTTGCTGTGCCATCCACTCTGCGAGCACTTTTTCACGCACCGCATTTAATTCCGGCAGACGACTTTCGGACTTTTTATCAATGCGTATCAGGTGCAGGCCAAACCCGGAAGTAATGGGGCCTTGCCAGGTGCCGACAGGCTGTGTAAATAATTCGCTGGCGAAATCTTTGCCAAACAACCGAGATACACCCGGTTCGGTTATTTGCTTATATTGTGGGTCGAGCATCAGCGAGTCACCGAAGGTTTTAATATTCATCGTTGAATCGCTTTGTGTCAATTTATTCAGCAGGTTCTTTGCATAGGCCCGTACATTGTCACCATGTTTATCGTAACTGATGTAAATTTGTGAGAAATTAATAGTCGCTGGCTGTTCAAATTTTTTGCTGTTGATAGAAAGATAGTTGGCCAGTTCCGTTTCAGTGGGTTCTGCCAAAGCGGCTAGATCAGCTGAGATAAACTCAACCTTCTGCGCAAGGCGTCGACGTACGACACTGTCATTCTGATCCAGTCCCATAGCCAGTGCCTCGCGGTACATCACCTCTTCTCGAATCTGTTGTTCGATTAACCCCTGCAGTTCACCCTGTGTGGGTAATCGTTGTCGACTTTTCCCCCACAATGTGATCAGGCGATCAATTTGAGCTTCACTTATCACAATACGATTATTTTCAACGAGGTCTTCATTCTGCAGGCCGTAAACGAGAAATAGGGTGCCCCCGATTAGCAAAAAATGTAACAGGGGCTCGCGTAGCCATTTTTTTAACAACAGTTTATCTCCTTAAGCTTTGGCTATGGTGTGTACCAGATTGGACTCGTATAGGCGCGTTCCTGGGTAATCATAGGAATCTTCTTGCCTATTTTTTCATTGAAACGTTTGGCATCATAAGCGATCCAGCGTGGGGTTGGAATTTCGATAACACGAGCATAATAAAAAGCACGTTGTTTCGAGTCGAAATCCGGGTCTTTCCAAACGGTTATTAATTCTGAAGCACCAATGGTGTTGGTCCAGGTGGCGTTCTTTACATCGACGGTATTGCCAACAGGGGGTATTTTACCTTTATTGTCTGCTTTTCGATTACCTGACCAGATAACATCGTAAACTTTTTCGTGGGTTTCACCGCTTTTATCCAGCCAACCTTTGATTATTTGCACACGATCCAGATTACCGCTGTAAGGGTCTTTTAATGCCGCAACCAAAAATGTGGGTGACATGCCCTTACGTGCCTTTTTTAAATCACTGCCAATTAAATTACCGCCCTTTAAGGTCCCGCCCTTTAAAGTCCCACCCTTTAAAGTCCCACCCATGGGTACGCCTTTGGAGTAACCAATCAAACCCGGGTCACGGTACAAACTATCTTGCTTGTTAAAGTCATAACCACCAAAGAAACGAACCAATATGCGCGGGCCTGTTGTGGCATAAACTTCCTTGCGTTTCATGGCATCCCAAATGGCTTCACGGGTATTTTCCGTCGCCCACACGGCAGCATAACCAGACGATACCTGCTCCCAGCCGTAGTATTTAATTTTACCGAAATTTCCCACTAATTGTTTCCAACGACCTTTGTGAGGTTCTTTACCGCTGTGTTTTCCAAAAAAGTTTTCTTCTTCAGCCGTTGCCAAACCGGTATGACTATCTGTGGAACCAACCATTCCAAACTTAAAAGGATTGGTGCCGAGTTTTTTGTCTAATTTAAGTCCATTCTTTAAAGCTTCACGGGCATATTCATATTGCAGCATCTCTTTTTTCTTGGGCACGGGGCCCAGGTTGCCCTTATCCCACAACACATCGTAACCAGCAAATTCATCATTTGGTGATAGATAAGGGTGAGACTCTCCGTCGCCTTTTATCTGAGTTGCTTCATAGATGGGTTCCCAGCGCGCACGCCTTTCGGCATAATTTTTTGTCAGGGGTTTACCGGTTACCGGATTTATTTCAGGAAACATAATGCCATTACTGACATTACCGTTGTGTGCAAGTGCAAGCACTTTACCTCTGGATTTTTTTTCATAGTTGGCCATCCACGTCCATAAATCTTCAGGGTTATAACTTTCGGCCGCGGTAAATGGCAGCATTTGTTTAGCAAAGCTGGCATCGTCACGATAAATCACATTTCGATGTAAGTTATTACCGCCTTCAGTAGACGTCCATTCATAACCTATAAAGGCAGTAAAGCGTCCTGGATCATTGTATTTATCTGCTGTATCCAAAAATCGTTCCCACACGGAACGAACAAATTTTTCTTCTCCCAGGACAGCTGGAATTTTTTCACCCGTTATACCCGCAAACGTTTCGATGATCTCCATAGTTGCCGACAGAGCAGAATCGCCGCCTTTGGCAAGGCGATCATGCCAGTCCTTTACTTTGGAATCTTTTAATAAATTCGGGTTGCCTTTAATGACTTCATCCATGGCACCCATAGCATCGGAGTGATCCGCAACCACTAACCAGTCCAGCGGGCGTGACAACTTAATTTGTTCGCCATGTGATGTGGTAATTTCGTCACCACGTGCAAAACGATAAGCATCTTCAGGCGTTAATGTAACACCAAAAGCACGGGCATCCAGTGACAGGTTTGTATGAAGGTGGGTATCTCCCCAAAGCGCTTTAGTGGGATAGTTTTTTCCAGCATAGGGTGAATAGCCGGAACCTTTGAACTGTTTTTTAACTTTTGAGTCGATGCCTGATTTAATCTCTTTTTCACTACCCAGAATGCTACCCACATAATCAGCATTAGCCGAGCTTGTAATGAAAATATAACAACAGGTAACGCATATTGAACAAAACCAGCCAGATATTTTCATTTTTAAACCTCCCTAATTAGTCACATGGATTTGTGAGGCCCGGTTAACAATGAAGGTAACAGGGGCACACAGGATTTGTTTTTTGAAAGCGTTAATAATATTTGTTGATCTAGGGCTGGTACCAGATTGGTGAAGTATAGGCGCGTTCCTGGTGGATTAACTTTGCATCCTTCGGAAGTTCGGCACCGAGGCGAACCTTGTCGTACACAATCCAGCGGGGTGTTGGTATTTCAATGACACGAGCGTAGTAGAAGGCGTTTTGTTTGCGATCAAAATTCGGGTCAGTCCAGACAGTTGCAAGCTCGGAGGCGCCAATGGTGTTAGTCCAGTTGGCGGCTTTCAGATCCACCGTGTTACCCACTGCTGGCAGTTTGCCTTTGGCATTGGGTTTGCGATCACCAGACCAGCTGACGTCATAAACTTTTTCGAAGGTCCTGCCTTTTTTATCCATCCAGCCTTTAACGATTTGTATGCGATCGAGGTTGGCACCGACAGGATCTCGTAAGGCATAGACCATAAACGTTGGTTTTTTATTGCCTCTGGGTGCTTTCTTTAAATCGCCACCCATGGGCACACCTTTTTCGTAGCCCCGAAAAGCCGGTGCACGGCTACGCAGATCATTGTCGTTATAGTCCCAGCCGCCGAAGAATCGAACTGTCATACGTGGTCCGGTGGTGGCGTAGGTTTCCTTACGCGCCATGGCATCCCAGATTGCTTCACGCGTGTTCTCGGTCGCCCACACGCCCTGATAGCCGGAAGCGACCAACATGTCGCCTGAAATTTCCCCCAGTTTTGATTTAACGAAGGGATGTGATACGCGGCCTTTAGAAGGTTCAACACTGGTGGATTTTCCAAAGAAATTTTCTTCCTCAGCCGTTGCCAATCCGGTATGGCTGTCGGTCGCACCAATCATGCCGAATTTGTAGGGGTTGGTGCCGAATTTTTTCTCTAACTTGAATCCGTTCTTTAACGCCTCGCGTGCGTATTCGCGTTGCAACATGTCATCGGTTTTGAGTTGGGTGATATCAAGGTTGCCGACATCCCAGGTGCCGTAATCGGCAAACTCATCATTGGGTGAGAGTTTGGGATGAGTTTCGCCATCACCTTTTATCTGTGTCATTTCATACAATGGTTCCCATTTAGCGCGTAGCTTCACATAGTTTTTATCAACCTTGCCGCCAGCGTAGGTGTTTTCCATTGGGAACATCCAGCCGTTAGAGAGGTTACCGTTATGCGAAATCGCAAAGGCCTGACCACCGGTTTTTTTCTCGTAGTCTGCCAGCCATTTATACAGATCTAAAGGATTTTGCGTGCCAGTGGGTGGCTGTGTGGTCAGCGGAACTACCTGACGAGCACGATCACCGTTATCGCGCAAAATCACGTTACGGTGCAGGTTGAAACCTTTAGGAACTGAGGTCCATTCGTAACCAATTAGTGCGGTAAATTGTCCCGGGTTATTAAAACGATCGGCCGTATCGATGATGTCATACCAAAGATTGTTATAAACCTCAGAGCCGGGAGAATAATCTTTAACCAGTTTTTCTGGAAGTTTCATCTGTGAAAAATGGGTGATCAAGTCAAATGCGGCTTCGCCGGCCGCTTTGCCGCCCTTTTTAAAGCCTTCATGCCATTCCTTGCCTTTCGGGTCAGCAACAATATTAGGTGCGCCGTCTTGAATGTCGGTGGCGATACCCATCATGTCGGAATGATCTGTAATCACCAGCCAGTCCAGTGGTCGACCTAACTTGGCTTTTACGCCACCCGATGCGGTTATTTCTTCACCGCGTGCAAAGCGATAGGCATCTTCGTGACCCAGAATGTTACCAAACAGGCCGGCATCGAGTGACAACCCGGTGTGCAGGTGGGTATCACCCCAATACACATTACTGGGGAAGTCGCGCTGCGCATAAGGTGAATAGCCTTTGCCTGGGTAATGTCCCCTGGTCAGAGCATCGGGTGTGGGTGTTCCCGTGTCAGAAGCTATGGCTGTTGTGCCTGGGATCAAAAACAAAGCCATGGTCAGTGCTCTAATAAGAAATAGTGTTTTCTGAATACGAAGCATTTCTTTTGTCCTTTTTATTTTTTAACGCTAATGTCGAATTATTTTAGATAAACAATTATCAAAGTGTTGACGTACTGCATTGTTTTATTTGTTTTATGAAATGGATTCTACTGCTGATATGTCTTATTCACAACCCATCTGTTCGCAAGTAATGTTTCTATGAACGATACAATAGTTTGGGTCATTATCCTTATTTTTCACGCGACGTTGCATTTTTGTGTCACCAGAAAGAAAAGTGGTTATATCAAGAATCGGTAACACTGATAAAGTAAATACAGGGTGGGCCCGCGGTGAGTCGAGTGCACGGGTATTTGAAAGATACATTGTTTTAAGTGATATTTACGAAGCAACTTCCACTTATTGGTTGATATCTGATGCAATGCAACAGTCATATATCACTTTCAAATATCAAAAATTGTTTTCACACGGTCTGATCCCAATGCCATTAGGATAAGATTTTTTATGGAGGTGCGGCTTTAGCCGCGCAAATAGTGACTATGAAATCAGCTCGTTAATGCGCGACTGAAGTCGCACCTCCAGAGTGATTGTCCTTAATTTACTGACATTGAGCCTGACCTTAAAGCAGGACTTATTCGGTATAAGTCATGGGTGAAAATACACACTGTCGTGAAACATATCCCTCAGGAAAAGACCGTCGCCTGGCGTTACATCTCAGATAAAAGTAAGTACATGTGTATTTGTTGTTAGCTAATTCAAAAATTTCACATTATTTCTACCACTATCTTTTGCCTTGTAAAGTGCGTTATCCGCATAGCTTATTAGTGATTCGGATGTTGTGTTTTTATCAGGTGTTACTGTGGTAACGCCTACACTAACCGTAATAACATTATCAACTTCAGATGAGTTGTGTTCCAGTTTTAAAGCCATGATATTCTGGCGCATCTTTTCGGCAAGTGCTATAGACATGTCTTTATTGATGTTCGAAAAAACAATAACAAATTCTTCACCACCATATCGAGCCACTAAATCACCTGCGCGGTTAAAGCTTGAGTTAATGCATTTTGCAACTTGCTGCAGGCACTCATCTCCTGCAATATGCCCGTAAGTGTCATTGTATTTTTTGAAGTAATCAATGTCGCAAAGTATAAGAGACACGGGTGATTTTAATCGACTCATTTTACTGACTTCACAGTTTAAAGTTTCATCAAAATAACGCCGGTTTGCTATATTGGTTAAGGCGTCAGTTCGGCTTAATTTTTCAAGGTGATGATTAGCCGATTCAATTTTTTTATAAGCTATCTCCAGTTCTTTTTCACGGTGTTTATGTTCGCTAATATCGAGCCTGACTGATAGGTAAAGTTTGATCTTTCCATCGACATCATAGACCGGAACGATTGTGCTATCGACCCAGTAAAGGGAGCCATTTTTACTTTTATTGCAAATTTCGCCTTGCCAGCTATTTCCGCGACTTATCGTGTCCCATAAGTCTTTAAAGAAAGAATCTGAGTGCAAGCCCGAGTTAACAACTCGATGATCTTGCCCTAGTAGTTCTTTACGGGTATATCCACTAACTTCGCAGAACTTTTTATTTACCTGAATAATCGCACCCTGAGCATCAGTAACAGAAACAAGTGCATGCTGACCAATTGCCTTCATATAACTGGCAAGCTCTGAAGATACTTCTGCCTTTTCTTTATTTTGAATGGCTATCTGTCGAGCCAGTTCTAATTCATCGGCATTTTTCGTATCACGGTAATTTATGGCATAGCCTTTAATTTTCATTGTAAAAGGCATATAAAGTAATCGTGTGAGTTTTTGCCAGTGTTGGCCCTGAAGCCCTTCAAGACCAATGGTTATATTCTGGTGTCCTGCAGCAGGTTTTTCTATATAGGTTCCAAACAGTCTGTCCCACAGGGAGATATTAAATCCAAAGTTACTATTCGTTTCATTTTCCAGTATAGAGTGATGCACACGGTGCATGTCAGGGGTTACAACAAACCAGCGCAGAATTTTTTCAAATTGTTTATTAATGCGTATATTAGAGTGAGTAAACATGGACATCAGATTAAGCGATGTTTCAAATAAAATAACCGCCAATACCGGTGCGCCTAAGGCAACGATAGCGGTTAATTTAATAAAAATGGAAAGCAGTACTTCGCCGGGATGAAACCTTAAACCCGTGGTGACATCAAAATCCAGGTCTGAATGATGTACGCGATGAAAACGCCAGAATATGGGTAACACATGAAACATGGCATGTTGAAAATAGATGGTAAGATCCAGCAGAATAAAGCTGATAAGCACACTAAACCAGAAAGGTGTATGAAAATAGTAAGAAAACCCCCATTGTGATTGTTCTACCAGATAAGCCATTCCAATTGCAGCCGCAGGAAATAAGATGCGAACAACCACTGTGCTACAAACCACCATGGCGATATTATGAAACCAGCGCTTAGATTTGTTTTGAATAAGTGTACGCTTCGGTGCTATATATTCCCACATTGCAAATACTGCAAAAGCGGCTAGAAATACACTTAGACGAATACTGGCTTCGTGTTGGTAGATATAATCAATCAAACAGTTATCCCGAAAAGAACGAATTACACTATTAGTGGCTATATGTAATATAGTTTATAAATGGACTAAATTATGCTGAATCCCACTGGATTAAAGGGGGAATAAAAGGGTAATTAAAGGGGGGTGACAACGGAGTATCTATAGAACAGCCGGTTTTATACAGAACAGGATTTTTACACAAAGCTAGTTATTATGAAATTGATAATTCATTAGACGAAAGCCTGAGGAATGCACACTGGTCAATAGCTCATGATTTGAAAATAATCTAGATCAGAATGATATAAATTAATTAGACAGTCAACGTTGCTCTCAATACCAACAGGTAGTACTCGACTAAAAAAATAGCCCGAAAAAACAGCCAGAAAAAACAGCCAGAAAAAACAGCCAGTCGAAAATGAGGCTTTGCAAAGCGGGGGCAAGCTTATAGGGGTTGAGTTAAGAAGTGTAAATGATTGTCATTTATCATCGGCTCCTTTATTTTTGCTTTATTTTTTCAATGAGCTATATCAAGGTAATGCCTAATTAACCGCTATACACTTCTTGTAAGGTTTACTCAGTTTTATCATTTACGACTCAGGATTAAGTGACGTATGTCGAAAGCTAAAACAGTCACCATCGATGGTAATCAAGCCGCTGCAACCATTGCTCATTTAACAAATGAAGTCATTGCAATTTATCCAATTACGCCGGCATCACCGATGGGTGAATGGGCGGATGAATGGTCTTCACGTCAACAACCCAATCTTTGGGGTAGTGTTCCTGATATTATTGAAATGCAAAGTGAAGCGGGTGCAGCAGGAACCATTCATGGTGCGCTACAGGCGGGTGCATTAACCACAACATTCACTGCATCCCAGGGGTTATTATTAATGATCCCGAACATGTTTAAAATTGCAGGCGAACTTTCTCCGGTGGTATTTCATGTTGCCGCTCGATCAGTTGCGGCACAGGCGCTTTCTATTTTTGGCGATCATAGTGATGTTATGGCAACACGCTCTACCGGCTTTGCTTTACTCGCATCAAACTCACCACAGGAAGTGATGGATATGGCGCTAATCGCACAAGCTGCAACACTGGAGTCCCGAATTCCCATGGTGCATTTTTTTGATGGCTTCAGAACTTCACATGAGGTTGCAAAAATTGTCTCAATTGATAGCAGGGTTATAAAGCAGCTTATTAATAATGAGTTTATTGCTCAACATCGTGAACGCGCTCTGTCACCAGAACATCCTGTGTTACGCGGTAGCTCACAAAATCCGGATGTGTTTTTTCAGGCGCGAGAATCTGTTAATCCTTATTATTTGGCTATGCCCGATATAGTGCAAAAAGTTATGAATCAGTTTGCCGAGCTTACCGAGCGGCACTATAAATTATTTGATTATGTTGGTGCGGATGATGCGGAGCGGATCATTGTTTTAATGGGATCAGGGGCAGAGACTGTACATGAGGTTGTTGAGTTTTTATGTTCACAAAATAAAAAAGTTGGACTGGTTAAAGTTCGTTTGTATCGGCCATTGGATAGTGCTGCATTAATTAACGCCATTCCCGCTACAGTTAAACACATTGCTGTGCTTGATAGAACAAAAGAGCCCGGTGCAAATGGCGAACCGCTTTATAAAGATGTGGTAACCGTACTGGCACAGGATCACTGTGAAAAAAACAGTAAGTTTAAGTCAATGCCAATGGTTATTGGAGGTCGTTATGGTTTGTCGTCCAAAGAATTTACACCGGCCATGGTTAAAGCTGTGTTTGATGAATTTGATTCAGTTTCACCTAAAAATAATTTTACGGTGGGTATAGTCGATGATGTTACACACAGCAGTTTAGAATGGGATGAGAATTTTCGCACGAATGCACATAGCGAAACTTTTCAAGCGCTATTTTATGGTCTGGGTAGTGACGGAACCGTTAGTGCCAATAAAAACAGTATTAAAATAATAGGTGAATGCACAGATAAGTATGTGCAGGGCTATTTTGTTTATGATTCAAAAAAATCCGGTGCGGTCACCGTTTCGCATTTACGTTTCGGCGATAAGCAGATTCGTTCTTCTTACTTAATTGCTGATGGAGATGCTGATTTTATCGCCTGTCATCAAGCCATTTTTCTTGAACGTTATCCTATGTTGGATAACGCTGCAGATAATGCGGTATTTTTATTAAATACCGCCGTCGATAAAAATGAAGTATGGCAAAGCTTGCCGCAGAAAATGCAGCAACAAATTATTGATAAGCACATCAAGCTCTATGCTATAGACGCCTACCGAGTAGCCGAAACAACCGGCATGAATAAACGCATCAATACTATTATGCAAACTTGCTTTTTTTCTATCTCTGGCATATTGCCAAAAGATCAGGCAATCAAATCCATTAAAAATGCAGTTGAAAAAACCTATGGCAAAAAAGGTAAACGGTTAATTGATTTTAATTTCAAAGCGATTGATGAAACCCTGGAAAATTTATACCAGGTAACTGTTCCCGATAAAACAGATAGTGAAATGCGTTTGCACAGTAATATACCTAAAACTGCGCCAGAGTTTATTAAAAATGTCACGGCTGAAATTATTGCGGGTCGTGGAGATAAAATTCCGGTTAGTCGGTTCCCTGCCGATGGTAGTTACCCCACTGGAACCGCTGCGTATGAAAAACGAAATTTGGCTTTAGAAATTCCAGAATTAGATGAGACCTTGTGTACCCAATGTGGTAAATGCCCATTGGTGTGTCCACATGGTGTCATTCGGTGCAAAGTTTATGATGAGTCGTTAATAAAGGCGGCACCGGATAGTTTTAAATCCATGCCAATCAAAGGCAAAGACTTTGCACAAAATTTGCGTATGAGTTATCAGGTGTCACCGGAAGATTGCACCGGTTGTGGTTTATGTGCAGATATTTGCCCCATCCATGATAAAACTAATGTTAGCCACAAAGCCTTAAATATGATTGCTTATACGCCAGCATTGCGAGAGCAAGAAAAACATAACTGGGATTATTTTCTTGGCTTGCCGGAATACGACCGAACCTTAGTTAAAAATAAAACCATTAAGGGATCGATGATCTTGCAACCCTTGTTTGAATTTTCGGGGGCTTGTGAAGGTTGTGGTGAAACACCGTATATTAAACTTGCCAGTCAATTGTTTGGTGATCGCATGCTGGTTGCCAATGCAACCGGTTGTTCATCTATTTATGGAGGTAACCTGCCTACAACACCATGGACTAAAAATTCACAGGGACGGGGACCAGCCTGGTCTAACTCATTATTTGAAGATAATGCGGAGTTTGGGCTTGGTATGCGCCTCGCGCTCAACAAACAAAAACACTATGCCACTGAATTATTGCAACGCTTAAAGCCAGAGTTGGACGAAGCATTGGTAAATGACATTATAATGGCTGAAGAATCGAATGAAGATGAAATCCAGCAACAACGTCAACGTATAAAAAAATTACGAAAAAAACTAACCTCAATTAAAGATCCTGACGCACACGAACTCGATACACTTGCCGAAAATTTGTCACGTAAAAGCGTCTGGATTATTGGCGGTGATGGTTGGGCTTATGATATTGGTTATGGTGGCCTTGATCATGTTTTAGCATCGGGGCGTGATGTGAATATATTGGTACTTGATACTGAAGTGTATTCAAACACCGGTGGCCAAACATCAAAAGCAACGCCGCGTGGTGCTGTTGCAAAATTTTCTGCTGGTGGTAAGCCAACACCTAAAAAAGATCTGGCGTTATTGGCAATGGATTATGAAAATGTCTATGTTGCGCACGTGGCTTATGGTGCTAAAGATATTCAAACCGTCAAAGCGTTTAATGAAGCTGAAGCGTATCCCGGGCCGTCATTAATTATTGCGTATTCACCCTGTATTGCACATGGGGTTGATTTAAAAAATAATCATAAGCAACAACAGCTCGCCGTTGATAGTGGCCACTGGCCATTATTTCGCTACAACCCTCAAAATGCCAAACAAGGAATTAATCCGTTGCATCTTGATAGTAAAGCACCTTCAATACCCTATCGTGATTTTATTGAAACTGAAATTCGGTTTAACATGTTGTGGCGCACGCACCCGGACGTGGCTGAAAAATTATTAGCGCAATCACAACAGGATGTATTGCACCGCTATCACTTTTACGAACAGCTTGCCGATTTGCCATGGGATGAATCGGATTCAATGCAACCGCCCCATCGCAAGTTAGCCACGGCGATCAAAAAGCAAAACCAGGAAGATAAGGAGCAGCGTTCATGATTGATTTAACCACTCGATATCTTGGGCTGTCACTTAATAATCCATTGATAGCATCGTCATCACCTTTAACAGGCAATCTGGATGATGCTAAACGCCTGGAAGATGCGGGTGCAGCGGCCCTGGTTTTACCCTCATTATTTGAGAGCAGTGTGTTACATGAACAAAAACAACTTGAAAAATACGTACATTCACAAACCCTGGGGCACTCTGAAGCGGAATCATTTCAACCGATACCTGAAGGGTATAATGGTGAATTAGAGAATTATCTTGAGCATTTACAAAAACTAAAATCTGCACTTTCTGTTCCGATAATTGCCAGTCTTAATGGCATCTCGAATAGTGGTTGGCTGGATTATGGAAAAGACATGATGCTGGCCGGTGCTGATGCTCTTGAGTTAAATGTTTATTACATTGCTGCCGATCCAGAGAAAACGCCTGAACAAGTTGAAGACCTTTATCTCAGTATTTTAAAAAGGCTACGTAACGATATTAATATTCCTATCACGATGAAACTGTCATCGCAGTTCACCTGCGTGGCGAATATGGTTACTAAATTACAAACTGCCGGTGCTGATGGTGTTGTGCTGTTTAATCGTTTTTATCAACCCGATATTGATTTGGAAACATTAAACATTAAACCACACATTGAATTATCAAGCCCAATAGAAGCGTTATTAAGAATTCGGTGGATTGCACTCATTCGAAGTCGAGTTGAATTATCATTAGCCGCAACGGGTGGTTTTCACACGGTTGATAGTATTATTAAAGCACTGTTAGCCGGTGCGGATGCGGTGTATTTGTGTAGTGTTTTGCTAAACAACGGGCCTGAATATTGCGCGGAGTTGTTACAACAGTTACAGCATTGGTTAGAAGAACACGAATACCAGTCTGTTCAACAAATGCAAGCTAGTGTAAGTCAGTCGTGTGCAATAGAGCCTGCTGCTTATGAACATTGTAATTATGTTGATGTATTAAAAAGTTATCAAACCTGAAAAATATTCAGGCTCATACAACTTATACATAATAATGTTAAAAATCAGGATTAAGTTAAGCAAAAGTTTGCCTGTGTTTAAACCGTTCGTTTTATTGTAGTACCCAGGTTACTGTTCTTGTTAATTGAAATAAGTGCCGTTGATAAAAAACAACTAAATCATTTTAGTTTGTACTAAAGTTTACTGTAGCGATTAAATTGAAAAAGAGGACGTTTCATGGCTAACATCAAAACTTATGCGATTTGGGATGCAGGTGTCCGTTGGTTTCACTGGATCAGCGTATTGTGTGTTGTCGCGCTTATAGCGGTTGGTGTCGTTATCCTTAATGCCAAGCTACTTGGCGTATCCAATGAAGGTAAAGTTTTACTGAAAACAGTGCATGTATGGATAGGTTATGTACTTGCGCTTAACCTGTCATGGCGAATTATATGGGCTTTTATCGGTGGCAAATATTCACGCTGGTCGGCATTCTTGCCCTTTCAGCGAGGCTATTTAAAAGAAGCCCGCGATTACATCACGGGTTTTACTAGCGAACAGCCCAAACAATATCTGGGGCACAACCCACTCGGGCGCCTTGCTGTGACTCTATTGATTTTTCTATTGCTGGTGCAGGCCATCACGGGGCTAGCCTTGGCCGGTACGGATCTATACTACCCGCCAATAGGTTCGTGGATAGCTAGCTGGATTGCCGCGCCAGGCATTGACCCCGCAACGCTCGTACCCTATTCAAAAGAGTTATATGAGAAGGAGGCGTACGAAGCGATGCGCGCTTTTCGCAAACCCTTCATTACGCTTCATTATTATGGTTTCTATACACTGTTGATTTTTGTGGCCATTCATATCTTTGCTGTAGTCATAACTGAATTGAAAGAAGGAGGCAATCTTGTTTCTGCTATGTTTTCAGGTAAAAAAACCTTAACTGAATTACCGGCAGATGAAAACGAAACAGATGAAAACGAAAAAAGTGAAACATTATAAATATAAAATATCACAAGGCGGCTTATACTCGCCAACTGAAAGTTTGCGCCTTTATTCAGAGAGTGTCTCTCTACAAATTTTTCAGGTAATAAACTAACAACTCAAGTTCATCATGCGACAGTGATCTGTTCATCTGTTTCAGCTTAAAACTACGTTCAGGTAACAGCCCTTGAATCGTTTCATCACCGATCACCCAGTTATGTAATTCTTTCTCTGTGTGTTTTAAACCCACGCCATCCAGTGGATAACGTGGGTTTCCCTGGCCTTTTATCGTATGACACATAGCACATCCCTGTTGAATATATACCTGCTTGCCCAGCGCAAAATCCTGATTTATAACTAGCGATTTTTCCTGCATATTATTTTCATTTATTTCAGGTCTAACCGGTGGATTCTGAATGCGTGCAAAATACACGGTTAATAGCAGCACTATCAGCCCTGTAAAATATGCGACTCGTCTAGCCCATTTTTCTCGCATCACTTTTTCCCTACACCATATCAAACAATTCGAAGTGGATTTGGCTGAGTGGTATTTTAAGTTTGTGCAATGACTGCTGCACAGCGTTACTCATCTGTTTTGGCCCACATATAAAATACTCATACTGAGACGCATTCTGAGAAAGTGTTTTTGACAGTAATGCTTCAGTGATAAAGCCGCTTTCACCATGGCCGTTTTTTTCTGGCGTTTTAATGACATGCACTAACAGCAAATTAAGTCTTTTTTCTAACTGTTCTAATTCGTCTCTAAAAATAACATCTTCCCAATTATTGTTAGCGTAGATAAACACCAGTGGTCGTTGATCATGTCTATCGGCTAATGTTCGTAGCATACTGATAATGGGAGCCGCACCAACACCGCCAGCGATAAAAACATAAGCTTTTGCATCGGGATAATGATCGATAGTGAAAATACCATAAGGCCCATCAACATAGGCAAGCTCACCGATTTGGGTATGTTTAATTTTTCGGGTGAAATCCCCCAGTGCTTTTACTGTAAATTCCAGCTGCTGATTGTTTTGCGCACTACTGGCGATTGAAAATGGATGTTCCTTAATATTCCAGGGTGAGGTTTTAAGTGATAACCAGGCAAATTGCCCCGGCTTAAAGTGCATAATTTGCTGCTCATTTTCTGGTGCTAACACAAGTGTATGGCTGTTGCCCTTTTCCTCTTTCACATCAATAACTCGATAAGGCTGGCTTTTTATCCTCCAGGGTTTAATGACGCGTATATATACAATTAACACCATCCAGAAAAGCATGTAAGTACTCCACAGAATCTGTTTTGCCGGTGCATCTATGTAATAACCAACACCGTCGATGTGCCCCAGTGCGAGTAAAAATGCGCTAACCGCCAAAATAATATGCGCTAGTCGCCATTGATCGTAATGAATATGAAGTTGCTTGCGCCAGACTGAGGTGAAAATCATCAACGCGAACAGTAGTAAGGCAAATCGCCCCGCTGTCATATATAAAGCTGCTTGAAACGGATTAAGAATGCCAAGCGCAGCGGGAGAATTTATTTTAATAATGAGATAATGCAGAAAAATAAAACCCACCGCCATGATCGCGAGATAACGGTGAAAGAAATAAATAATATCTATACCAAAAGGTGCGCTAACATGCTTGAAACGTGCCGTCAGTAGAAACTGAACACCCATCATGGCCATTGCAGTAAAACCCAGAGCCATGGAAAAATCCCACCAGAAACCCGAGCCAGATGGAACCTCTTCAATCAGTAATATAAGCAGTGGTGAGAGCACCAGAACTAGATATACACAAATCCAGCCAAAGGCTATTAAAGGGTAGCTCCAGTGCTTAAACATTAAATGCTTGCCTTACGTAAATACCATTATCTAACAATACAAGATTTATTTTGTATGCTCAACATGACAGGACAGGCAATCCATTTTAGCTTGTGCATTTTTAAGCTGACTGTAGCTAAGGGTCTTAAAACACCCTGAAGCGGACGTTTAAAATCAGAAGCTTTTTACCGCAAATAAACGCAAAACACGCTAATAAAAGCAAAAACATTGTTGGGTTATAGTGCGCCTACGGCGCACTATAACCCAACAACATTTGCGTACATTCGCGTTTATTTGCGGTAAAAAGCTTCTGCCTTTGACCTTCCGCTTCTGGCTAGTTTGAGTTATTGACTACTACCAGCGTATATTGAAGCTAAAATAGTCACCTGCCAGGCACTTCATCGTTTCTTCTCCATTGCGGCCTTGAGTAAACTAAAGTTGCGTTCCAGTTCGGGTAGTTCCTGTCGAAGTGATTCCAGGTCTCCGGCTTTACCCGCGAATTCCATCGTATGGGCCAGGGCGCTCAGAGCCATGCCACCTACATTGGATGCTGCCCCCTTAATTTTGTGTGACTGGGCTGATGCGGTTTGTGTGTCTCCCTGCGCTACTGATGTTTTTAGCAGTGCGATCTGTTCGCTCATATCGCCAATAAAGGCCGCCGTCACGCTGCGGATCAAGTCTTTATTGTTCATCAGGCGCTTGCTCATGGCGGCATAGTCAAATACCGGGTTCTGTGATGGGGGTGTTTCTTCAGGTTTATCATGCTGTTGTGTCGTGGCGTCTTCTATTAACCTGATCTCAGGTCCTAGATCGGGTTTCGTTGTTTCCGGATTTCGTCCGGGCAGCCATTGCTGAAGCGCTTTCTGCAGCTTGCTCGGGTCAACCGGCTTGGAGATAAAGTCATTCATGCCCGCGGCAAGGCATTTATCGCGGTCGCCCTGCATGGTGTTGGCCGTCATGGCAACGATCGCGATAGCGTGGTTAAGTACTTTTGATTGGGGGTCACGAATCTGGCGAGTGGCCTCGAAGCCATCCATCACCGGCATCTGACAATCCATGAAGACCAGATCATAGTGTGCTATCTCTAAGAGGTTAAGCGCTTCCTCACCATTTGCAGCCAGGTCAGCCTGTATGCCGAACTTAAGCAGCATCCCCTGGGCGACTAGCTGGTTGGTGATATTGTCTTCCACTACCAGTATCCGGGCAGTAAATTGTGGCACTTCACTGGCGGAGTAGGCAGTGACCAGCCGTTGCTCATCTGCTGTGATGCCCGCGACCTGCAAGAGCACATTGTAAAGAATGGATTGGTCAACAGGTTTATTGAGATACCCCTCAAAGCCCGCGGCCTTGAATTTTTTCGCATCACCACGCTGCCCTTGAGACGTGAGCATAATCAGGCGGGTGTGGGTTAGGGCACTATCGTTTTTGATCGCTGCTCCCAATTGGAAGCCGTCCATTTTCGGCATCTGCATATTGAGTATCGCGATAGGGTAGGGCTGGCCCTCAGCAGCGCCTGTGCGCAGAATTTGCAGCGCCTCTTCACCTGTCTTGGCCAGAGAGTGCTCTACCTGCCAATTGGTCATTAACTGCCCGAGCAAGGAGCGATTAGTGAGGTTATTATCCACCACCAGAATTTTCTGTCCGCGCAGGTCGGCCAGTGCAGGTAACGGTTTTGGGGTCGTGGCAGTGGCAAGATTCAGGGTGAACCAGAATGTCGCACCTTTACCCTCAGCGCTTTTAACACCGATCTCACCACCCATCATTTCCACCAGCTGTTTACTGATAGATAATCCAAGCCCTGTACCGCCATACTTGCGTGTGGTCGAGTTATCAGCCTGGCTGAAGCGCTCAAACAGGCTGGCCTGCTGGTCTGCGTTGAGGCCGATGCCGGTATCTGTGATTTCAAAACGGAGTAGGGTCTGTGAGTCTTTATGCTCATCGGTCTGCTCAAGTTCATGATTGGGCTTATGGTTAAGCCCCTGATCGACCGTAGTGCAATACACCGCAACCTCTCCCTGTTCTGTAAATTTAATGGCATTACCCACCAGATTGTTGAGAATCTGTCGGATGCGGCCGGGGTCTGCAACGACCCACTGATGTTGCACCGGGTTGGCCGGGCAGATTAATTCCAGCCCTTTCTCGTGGGCTCGCAGCGCCAGGGTGTTACCAAGCTCGTGAAGCAGCAAGCCCATGTCGAACTCAATGGGTTCCAGTTCCAGCATGCCGGCTTCCACCTTGGAGAAGTCGAGAATATCATTGATGATAGTCAGCAATGATTCGGCGCTGTGCTTAACGGTTTTGGCGAAATTGTGTTGCTCTTCGCTTAACGGCGTATCGAGTAAAAGATTGGTCATACCGATGACCCCATTCATTGGGGTGCGAATTTCATGGCTCATATTGGCTAAAAACTGGCCTTTGCTAATATTGGCTTCTTGCGCTTTACTCACGGCCTGCTGTAGTTGCTCTTCCCGTAATAAAAGGTCTTGCGCTAGCTTTTCGGTTTGTGCGAGCAGGGTGCGGGTGCGCTCATTGGTGCCATGAAATACCGTTGCTGCTTGCGCAAGTCGGCCTATTTCATCATGACGGTTTGCGCCAGGAATTTGTTGTATATTTTCCCCAAGCGCTAATTGTTCAAACGTATTGGTAATGGCTTGCAGCGGTTTACTAATGCGTTTACCCGTCACTAATGCGATACCTATGGCTAATATGGCCCCGATAAACGCGGCATATAGTGCATAGAGCTGGCTCAGGTTAATGTGCTCTTCTGTTAAAGAAAATAGCTGGCTTTGTTGATTGAGTGAAGCTGTTTTTAATAGTGCGGCCACATTTTTAAGTTCAACTAGTTCACCCGCAACCACCACCTTAACCAGAAACAGGTAATTGCGGTCTGCCTGTAACGCCTGGTGAAACGTTTTTTTAGCTTGTGATAACAATTGAATAACCTGGTCTATTCCAGTAGCAATGGATGCATTTTTGGTAGTGGCTCGCAGCGTTTTTAGCGTATGACTCGCGGCTTGAATATGGTTGATAACCTGCTGACGAAACTGCACTTCGTGCTGGTTAAAGTAACGCTCATTTAACACTTCTGCCCGTGAAATATTCAGTTGAGTTTGTAATAACTGGGTGGCAACTGCCTGGTTTGAGGTTTTACTGGTTTGAGTAAACAGGTTAATCATTTTGCTGTTGATAGCAGAGTAATGCGCGTTAAGTTGGGTGTTGACCAATGCCTCACGATTATTTTTTTGTGTTTCAAGGCTGACGATTTTTTCACGAAATCCCTCAACCGCGGTTTGCATTTGTGCCAGTGACGTTTTGTGGGCAGGTTCATGAAAAGAATTATCGGCAATCAGCTGGTTAATGCTGGCAAGTAATGAGGTATGAAGCTCATGCAATTGAGAGGTGTTGCTGAGTTTTTCCTCCTGACTAAATACCAAAATAGCCCGCTCGAGTTCTGAAACATCACGGTCTATTTTTTGTAGCGCGTTACTGTCCTGGCTCACGACATTAAATTGAGTAAAACGCTGGTGAAAGTCGTTTAACTCAATCACCTCAAGCGCTGTTATTACAAAGCTAATCAGTAACAGTAAACCAAAGCTCAGCATAATGCGCTGACTTATGGTTAACGTGAGTGTGAAGGGGAGTTTGAACACGATATTAGGCCACCAAAAACTCATACCAGCGTTGCAACGTGTAATCGTAATTATCCATTACGGTATTCCACACGGCCACATGGCTGAACCGGTTGGTATAAGAGCCACCGGTACGGGTATCACCTGCGGCAACTGAAATATTTCCATCGGTTCCTTTAAGGGCAATGCCGGTGGGTTTTCCGTCGTACCAATAACCCCATTCATTGGCGCTTAATAAGGGTTTAGAGCGTTCGGGGTTAGAAATGTAATAGCCCTGGCGAGCAATAAATGCCCCGGCCCAGCCACTCAGCCACCAGTTCATATACGCATAGGCGGCATCGCGTACCTCGCCTTTGCACTCGCGTGACATACACATTACTCCGTGCCATGCGCGATAACCTTCTTTGGGGGCCGCGTAAGTGACCGGCGTTCCTCTTCCATTGGCACCCGAAACGCCGGGTGAAAACATGCTTTCAATCACCACGCGGCCACTGGTCATAAAGTCGACCGATTGGGGTACGGAGTTCCAAAAACCGGCAAAGTGTTTTTGCTTTTTAAGGCCAATTAAAATACCAAAGAGTTTGTCTATCTCGGCAATCGTCATATTACTCATATCCACAAAGCTCATTAAGCCACGTGCTTGCACCGCCAGCGCAAGGTCAAACAAGCCGATGGTGGGGGCGTTAATTATGCCGACCTTGCCTTTGTATTTTGGGTCTAACAACCAGCCCCAGCTTTCGGTTTCGTAGGGAATACCTTTTTTAATGACATCGGTGTTATAGCCAAATGAGTCGACATTGTGCACATACGGCAAGAAGCTGATATTGCCAGTAAACTTTTTACCCAGACTGCCATCGTCTTGAACATTGAGGATTTTATAAGGTGCATCGCCTAATCCGATGGGGGCATCTGGTGTAATGCGACCTTTTTTAGAAATGTCATTAATTTCATTCCAGTAATGTAAACGTCTGGTGTCGATGGGCTGAATAGCATCGGCCTGCCACAGGGTTTTAATGCTGTCGCTCCACTGCTCATAAAGGTCAAATTGATCGGGGTGTGTGGTGGCTTTTTGCAGTAATTCCGTTTCACCACGGGCTTCAAATACTAAATTAATGCCCAAATCCTTCATGGCTTGCTCGCGAATCTCTTCTTGTAAGGTCACGTGTGTGCCCATCACTCTTAATGTAACCGGTGTTTTGGAAAATAGATAAGGTGCATGACTGGCGGCCAACCCAAGTCCTGCACTTTTAATGGTTTGGCGTAAAAAGCGGCGGCGTGTCCATGTGCTATTGGTCATAATGTTTTCTCGGTGTTAAACGTCATGGTGAATCGTTGGTGTGTTTTCGGGTATAAACAGATAATAGTTGATGTGTTCCAAAAAACGCTTAGGAGGTTCAATTATTCGCTTGTAGCCCAATAAGTGCAGACTAAAAATAACGGGTGAATTTAAATGAATGTGGTGTATTAGCTTGGACCTTCTGGGAGCTGATTTGAGAAATAAAACTCAACACTATGAGAATAGTAAAGGAATGGTATATTGTCTATGTATGTCCTGTAGCCGTAGCATCGTTAATGTCAATCTCAACGTAGATTAGCTGAAGATGTTTTGCAGGTGTTTACAGTTACTAATGATGTGTCCTTTGAGTTAATTCGAAATGAGTTAATGTGGCTATTACTGGTTTTGGATAGAGTTTTCAGTTGCGTAAAAAGCGGTATTTGATAAACAGGAAAGAGGATTTTAAAGATGCTGCAAAATGGAGAGAGGCATGGCAGGCGTCATCCATCAAAACTTTCTAAATCCACGAGCATCTTCATAAGATCGGATCAATCGGTAGCAGCTTCCATAGAAACAGTTTGGAACGTTTAAATATTGATGTATCGTTATTATGACCTTCTAACCGAACATTCCAGCTATTGCCTGGCGCCATATCAATTTCGATTTCACGCTTCACCGCACGCGCTAATTCAGGGTCTCTTGCTATTATGCCAACCTCGGTATTGAGGTTTTCTGAACGCGGATCAAGATTAAATGTGCCAACAAAAACGATATTATCATCAACCACCATAGTTTTCGCATGCAGTGAAAATATAGGCAGCGTTTTATTTTTGTATTGTGTGTAGCGTTTTACTAATTCCTGTCTGCGTTTTGCATCGTGTCGGTATTCATAAAGCTCGATACCCGCGTCCAGTAATTTATCAACCTGAGCACTATAGCCACTATAAGCCGGTAGATTGTCGCTAGAGGATAGTGAGTTAGTATTTATTTTTATACTGACACCGCGAGACAGGGTTTCTTCGAACAGTTCCCAGGCCTCGTCACTTAAAATAAGATAGGGTGACTGAATGACAATATTGTTTTTAGCCGATTGCATCAACTTTGCTAAAGCCAGTGTTGAGTCTCCACTGCCACCCAGGTTGTAATTGAACCAGGTATTATTCTTACCAGGCTTATCACTAATAAATGCAGCATCAAGCCAGTAAGAGGATGCAATGATATTCATCATCTCATTTTCAATATTCTTAATGGATGCCCTCACTTCAGGAAGGTAGTTTGTTTTATCATGAGCATAATTATGTAGCTCTTCGTATTTTTTCTGGATTGTTGTTTGGGTTAAACCAGCGAGTTTTATTTTTGCTGCTTGTGCTTCCACATCGGTTTCGAACTCATGCCCCCAGTCATCCTCAAGCTCCGAGTCCGTATCTAAAGAGTAAGGGTTTTGAATGAGTTGATCAATATTAACAGAGGTGTTACTGGCCCAGTATTGTTCGAAAACATGATTCACCTCTGAAACAACATCGCCAACCAATAGAACTTCCCGGTCTCTGTAATTATATTGATGACCAAAATCGAAATATTCTGCAGACATATTTCGGCCACCGGTAATCGTGACAATGTCATCAACAATAAACATTTTGTTATGCATGCGTTGGTTGCTGCCCCGAAAATCGATAGCCATCCTGGCGAATCGTTCAATAAAGTTTACGCCCACAGAGTGAACCGGATTGTAAATTTTTATCTCAATATTTTTGTGATATGCCAGCGCATATAAATCGTCATTATCTGCATCAATTAACAGGTCATCTACTAGCACACGAACGCGCACACCTCTATCGGCAGCCCGCAGTAATGCTTCGGCGGCAAGCACACCAATGTTGTCGCTGCTCCAGATGAAATATTGCACATCAATCGTTTTGGTCGCTTTGTCGGCGAGCCACGCCCTGGCAAGTAATGCGTTGCCACCTTTCTCTAATACATACAGGCCGGTTTTTTTGTGGTGTTCCTCGGTTAGCGGGTTAATAATGTCTTCTAGTGAAGCAGCTGATTGTGCGCCGAATGGCAGCAATAGAAATAAAATAATATGGGTTCTGCATAAGAAACGAGGTCGATGCATTAATACGCCTCGTTAATTACTGAATGATGCCTATCGGTTTTTTTACTTAGCATAATTTTAATGCGCACAGTAAACGACCGTGACTTAAGAAAAACCAAACTGTATTTTTTGTGAGAGTGTACGCTCTTCTAACGGCGGGATAATCACAGCTACTGGTGCCACTATTTGTACAGGTGCTGGAGCGGGTGCTGGAATCGGAACCAGTCTTGGGTCAGGTATACGGTATTTATCTTTTGGAAATTTTATCCATCTAGGGTTGTCATAATTATGGCCTGCACATCTTCCCGCCGCGCATAAATCATAAGCATCCCCCGCTGCTGTGCGTTCAAACTGGTATAAAAATCGCAGGTTATTTTTGGCGTTATCGCCTCCCCGTGTTGCAATACAAATGTAATTGCCAAAAGTATAGGCTTCAAATGTATGTGGCTTGTACTGAAGAGTTGATTCACCATCTGTAGATGCTCTCTGGGACTCAAGCCAATGAGATGTAATAAGCGTTAGATGTTTTTTGTTTATCGTATCCCAGCCCTTAATTTGAGCAGCTTGCCACACGCCTTGGCTAACATCATCTTCACTAGCAGACATAAGCATATCCTTATATTATTTTTGTTTGTATTAAAAGTTTAGGAGCATGATAGTACTATTTCTAAAAAAATAAACTATTATTCTTTATAACGAAAGTCAGCATTAATTATTTTGCAGCTTGTTCAATAATAATACAAAGAAGTTAATACAAAGACACCCAAAAAAGATAAATAGCCAGATTCAATCTAAATATTTAATATTATTTGCTTCTTAGAATGGGTGTCTCGATAATTTGATATCAACAGATACTTATTAAACACCTATCTAAAAGCTGTCACGCCTACAAAAAAGTTTTTACTCAAACAACCTCTTCTAAATTTTTAATCACAATACATTTTAATCATCAACGCATTATTTATTGATGCCGTGACTTTAATGCATTTGTATGAGCGATTTTTATTGATCGTTCGAGTCCTTAGGCAGGGTGTCCTGTTAGTTTGAAAAGTTGAAGTTTTCTATACATGTCATTGCCAATATGGTTAGAAAGCTCAAAAAACTATACATAATTTCCCCATGCCACTTGTTTGAATATTTGAAACTAGGTGAGTTTTCGGTATTAACCAGCTTATTATTAGAAGTTTCCGACATAAGAAAAATCTTATATCGGAAACTGCTATAGTATTTGACATAAGCGCTCTGAGAGGCTAAATTTCCGATATAAGAATCTCACTATATCGAAAACAGGGCAAGAATTGGATATAAAATGAATCTGAGTGACTATAAATCAGGTCAATATGAGCAGCAGTATGAATACAAAAGCTTTTCTCCAGAGCAGATTAATCATGAGTGGGAAATAGCTGATGGTGAAGTTCAGAGCCTGTTGAGCGAAGCGGACATGGCATTGGGGCAACTCAATGCATTTTCTCAGCTGGTGCCTAATGTCGAGTTTTTTATTCGCATGCATATTACCAAGGAAGCAACGCAATCGAGCCGCATTGAAGGCACTCAAACCAATATGGAAGAAGCATTACTGGATGAGCAGGATATCGCCCCAGAAAAACGAGATGATTGGGCAGAGGTACAAAACTATATCGAGGCAATCAATACAGCGATAACGGGGTTGAAAAGCTTACCACTCTCTAATCGATTGCTAAAAAACACCCATAAAACGCTAATGCAAGGTGTCAGGGGCGAGGGTAAGCTGCCAGGTGAGTTCCGCAGCAGCCAAAACTGGGTTGGCGTGAGTCTTAAAAATACTGTGTTTGTACCGCCTCACCATGAAGATGTAGTTGAACTCATGAGTGATCTTGAGAAGTTCATACATAATAATGAGTTGCATATACCGCATTTAATTAAAATTGCCATAGCGCACTATCAGTTTGAGACTATCCATCCATTTCTTGAGGGTAATGGACGTCTTGGACGTTTGATGATTGCATTATATTTTGCCAATTTCGGTCTATTAGATAAACCCGCCTTGTACTTATCAGATTATTTTGAGCGTAATAAAACAGAGTATGTGGATCGCTTAATGGCGGTAAGACAAAGCAATCAATTGAAACAATGGTTGATGTTTTTCTTACATGGCATTCGTGAAACAGCGGAAAGCTCGATACAGGTGTTTAAAGATACGCTTAGATTAAAAGAGCGGCTCGAGCGGGAAGTATTGCCTCGATTTAGTACGCGTCGTCAGGAAAATGCGCAAACATTAATGCAGTACTTATACAAAGTCCCCGTGCTTGATATAAAAAGAGTTTCCAATTTATTAGGCTTAAAACCGAATACAGCCGCGACCTTAGTTAATGATTTTGTTAAATACGGTGTTTTATATGAGTTAACAGGTAAACAACGAAATCGAATATTTTTGTTCAGAGATTATTTTATGATCTTTAAGCGTTAAAATGTAGAATAAAACAAAGTGAAACAAATGGATAAATTTTCATCAAGGCCATCAGGGAAAATAATGAGAATAAGAGGGGTGGTAGATAAAAGCAATAATCAATAAAAAACCAGGGCCATGTAAATTTGATAAAGCATCAATAAATCAATAATATTAACGACTACAGAATAAGCAAAATATAAACCAAATATGAAAACACAACTGGACTATTTACCGGAAGACAAACAGCAGAATATTCAAACCATCGTCGATACGATTCTCGATGAGTTTGAACAAGTGGCTGGTTTTGCTAATGGAAAAAAGAAGCAATGCCGTATTGTGCTGATTATTTTATTTGGCAGCTATGCCAAAGGTGGTTGGGTCGATGACCCGGAAAATGGTTATGTCAGTGACTATGATATTCTGGTGGTGCTTAATCGGGACGATCTGGTGGAGGAATATAAAATCTGGCACACGGCGGAAGAGCGAACGACTCAAAAGATAAAAGCACCGGTTAATATTCTGGTGCATACCCATGAAGAAGTGAATGATAAAATTCAACAAGGGCATTATTTCTTTACCGATATAAAAAAAGAAGGAGTTCAGCTTTATCAATATCGAGGCGCTGAGTTAGCTGAGGCAGGTGAGCTGAGCACGGCAGAAGCAAAAGCGATTGCAGAAGCGCACTATGAACAGTGGTTTCAAAGTGCAGATGATTTTTTAGATTATTTTGAGTTAGGGATGCAAAAGCAGAAACTAAATAGCGCGGCTTTTCAATTGCACCAAGTGGCCGAGCGTTTGTATACTTGTGTTCTTCTAGTTTTTACTAATTATCGACCCAAAAGCCATAATATAAAACTACTTAATGAGCTAGCAATTCAGCAGCATGATGCAATAAAAAATATTTTTCCTCAAGATACTAAATTTAAACGTCGTTGTTTTGAATTGCTTAAAAAAGCGTATGTCGATGCCCGCTATTCACCTCAATACACTATAACCGAAGAAGAGTTACTTTGGTTGGAAGAGCAGGTAAGGCAACTGCAGTTGATTACAGAAGAAATTTGTAAAGAAAAAGTAGCAGGGTACTAATGAATATGTACAAATTAATTAGTAATGTGGCATGGAAAGACCTGGTCTTACCCCAATAAAACGCACACTCAGTTAAGCTACCAATTTATTTTCATAATTAATCGGCGATTTATACCCCAATGATGAATGTCTTCGTTGTCTATTATAAAATACTTCGATG
>Ga0316206_1001081_pt1 | contig 27399 bp, 24 predicted proteins | sample 6monthpyrite_MG_FD_204942 | JGI IMG/M metagenome (GOLD analysis project Ga0316206, IMG submission 204942) | Microbial mat bacterial communities from mineral coupon in-situ incubated in ocean water Damariscotta River, Maine, United States -... | ecosystem: Environmental > Aquatic > Marine >... | reverse complement strand
TACCTGTTCCAAAACTATATGGACGGGGATTTCGAAGGCGATCCTGACCGAGATACACTTGAAAATCAACTACTTGAAGCAGGTTTCGAACACAAGGAAATCGGTAAGGCTTTTGTGTGGCTGGATGATCTCGCCCTGAATCAGGAAAAACAGTCAGGTAAGCACAATACCCAGTCATTCCGGTTTTTTGTCGATGCAGAGCTCGAAAAACTCGATATGGAATGCCGCGGTTTTCTTTTATACCTCGAAAATATGGGAGTCCTGACACCTGAAACACGTGAACTCGTTATCGAGCGTGTAATGGCGCTGGATTCCTACGAATTTGATGTCGAACGGCTGAAATGGGTCATTCTCATGGTGCTGTTCAATCAACCTGAATATGAAGTTAACTTTGAGTGGATCGAAAATATGGTATTTGACGATACGCTGGAAAGTTTACACTAGACAACAGGACTGAACACTCCAAGATGGGCAAAAATCTGGTCATTGTAGAATCTCCTGCCAAAGCCAAGACGATTAATAAATACCTTGGCAAGGACTTCATTGTGCTTGCATCTTATGGTCATGTACGCGATCTGATACCTAAAGAAGGTGCTGTCGATCCCGACAATGACTTTGCAATGAAATATCAGGTCATTGAAAAAAACCAGCGCCACGTTGATGCAATCACCAAGGCCTTGAAAAAATCAGACGCCCTGTATCTCGCGACTGACCCGGACCGCGAAGGTGAAGCCATTGCCTGGCATCTGTATGAACTGTTAAAAGAACGCAAGCTGCTTGAAGGTAAGGAAACCTATCGCGTCGTCTTTCACGAAATAACCAAACGTGCCATCAATGAAGCCATGGAGCACCCGCGTGACCTGTCAGTAGAAATGGTCAATGCCCAGCAGGCACGGCGTGCCCTCGACTACCTGGTGGGCTTCAACCTCTCTCCTTTATTATGGAAAAAGATTCGACGCGGTCTGTCTGCAGGACGCGTACAAAGTCCGGCGTTACGCCTGATTGTTGAGCGCGAGCTGGACATTGAAAAATTTGAAGCACGTGAATACTGGACGGTCGAAGCGGACGTTAGTAACAAGGGCCAGAATTTTATTTCCCGCCTGACTCACCTGCACGATAAAAAACTTGGCCAGTTTGACATTAATAATGCTGAACTCGCTCAGGATGCCGAAGACAGTATTCTGAAAGCTGCCGAAGGCAAGCTGACCATCAAAAAGGTTGAAAAGAAAAAACGCAAACGCAACCCGACAGCGCCTTTTATTACATCCACCCTGCAACAGGAAGCTGCGCGTAAGCTCGGCTTTACCGCACAACGTACCATGCGTACTGCACAGCAACTGTATGAAGGTATCGAAATCGGAGGCACGACCGCTGGTTTAATCACCTACATGCGTACCGACTCGGTGAATCTTGCACAGGAAGCACTGGATGAAATCCGTGAAGTTATCCGTGAGCGTTATGGCAGTGACAATCTGCCAGATGAACCACGCACGTATAAAACAAAATCCAAAAATGCACAGGAAGCGCATGAAGCAATTCGCCCGACTTCGGCTGAACGTGTCCCGGAATCCATCAAGGAATTTCTGAGCAAGGAACAATACAAGCTGTATGATCTGATCTGGAAACGAACTGTCTCCAGCCAGATGATGCATGCGACCATCGATACCGTCGCGGCTGATCTTGGCCCCGCTGACAATGATGCTATTATGTTCCGCGCTAACGGCTCAACGATTGTTCACCCGGGCTTTATGGCAGTCTACCAGGAAAGCCTTGACGACAAGAAAGACAAGTCAGATTCCGATCAGCGCATGTTGCCTGAATTATTGAAGGGTGAACAGGTTGACCTGCTCAAGGTTCGGCCAGAACAGCACTTCACCGAGCCACCACCGCGGTTCACGGAAGCAAGTCTGGTCAAATCGCTGGAAGAATTTGGCATTGGCCGTCCATCAACTTATGCATCCATCATCTCGACACTGCAACATCGTGAATACGTGCGTCTGGAGAAAAAACGCTTTTTCCCCACCGATGTCGGACGAGTGGTTAACAAATTCCTGACCATGCACTTCACCCAGTATGTCGATTACGATTTTACAGCAAACCTTGAAGACGAACTGGATGCGATTTCACGCGGCGAGAAAGAATGGAAGCCGATGATGAAAAAATTCTGGACGCCATTCAAGAAGCTCGTAGTTGATAAAGAAAAAAGCGTCTCACGTGCAGAAGTCACTCAGGAAGCCCTGGATGAAAACTGCCCTAAATGTGGCAAGCAACTCTCTATACGCCTGGGCCGTCGCGGCAGTTTTATCGGCTGCTCTGGCTTTCCTGAATGCGATTACACACGCAATGTCGGTGATGATACAGAGTCTAGCGAACCGGAAGTTATCGAAGACCGCAAATGCCCGGAATGTGAATCGGACCTGATTATTCGCCAGGGGCGTTATGGCAAATTTATTGGTTGTAGCAGCTACCCCAAGTGCAAGCACATTGAACCACTGGAAAAACCCAAAGATACCGGCGTCCAGTGTCCGGAATGCAAGCAAGGTAACATTCTGCAACGCAAATCACGCAATGGAAAAATATTTTTCTCCTGTGAACGTTACCCGGATTGCAGCTATGCTATCTGGAACGAACCCAAGGCAGACCCCTGCCCTGAATGTGGCTGGCCTATTACAATGATCAAAACCACTAAAAAACGCGGCACTGAACGCGTGTGTCCGCAAAAAGAATGTAAATTTTCGGAACCCTATGAACTGGAAGAATCAGAAGAATCCACCGAATCTGATTAACATTAAATTACGAGAACGCCTTTCATGAACATTTCATTTGTAGCTATCCTGATGGGATCTGATTCAGACCTCCCCGTTTTACAATCCACGATTGATGTATTGAAGTCACTCGGTATCAAGCACGAAGTAAAAATTACCTCTGCGCACCGAACACCTTCCGCAACGCATGCTTATGTAAAAGATGCAGATGCGCGTGGCTGTGGCGTTTTCATTGCTGCGGCCGGTCTTGCTGCACATCTCGCTGGCACTGTGGCTGGCCTGACACTCAAGCCGGTTATCGGTATTCCACTGGACGCAGGTGGTCTCGGCGGTATGGATTCACTACTGTCTACGGTGCAGATGCCCGGGGGTATCCCGGTCGCCTGTGTTGCAATTGGCAAGGCAGGCGCCAGGAATGCCGCCTATCTGGCAGCGCAAATTCTTGCTACAGCTGACGAAGGCATCGCAAAACGACTCGCAGAAGAACGGGAAGCCAATGCCAATGCTGTTATCGCCAAAGATGCTGAATTACAGGCAAAACTGTAATTCAATACGACCGACACGATTTCTGAAAAAATATTACTGCCAATGACCCCCTGGAAGCTCAGACAAGCCGTAAACCTGTTAAATAAAGGTGGTGTTATCGCCTACCCGACCGAAACAGTTTACGGGCTCGGCTGCGACCCGCTTGATTTCAATGCGGTCACACACTTGTGTGAGATCAAACAGCGCAGTCTTGATAAAGGCCTTATCCTGATTGCGAGCACAATAGAGCAAATACTGCCCTACGTTTCCATCAGTCGCGCTGCACTCAAGCCACTCACGCAAAAACAAACCCGGCCGACCAGTTGGGTCATTCCAGCCAGCGATCATTGTCCGACCTGGCTACGTGGCAAGCATAACGGGATCGCCGTGCGTATCTGTACTCACCCTGTTGCACGCCAGCTTTGTGATCTGGCAGGCTATCCACTTGTCTCCACCAGCGCCAATATCAGCCAGCAACCTGTCGCCAGCACCCCGTTGGCGATACAACAGACGTTTATGGGTAATATCGACTTGATTATCCATGATGAGTGCGGCCATCAGGCGGCTCACTCTGTCATAAAAGACCTTATATCTCATAAAGTATTTCGTAATCACGCTGCCTCCTGACTCCTGGCACAACGCTGACATATACGGACAAGACCTGAGCCAATCATAGTGTTAAAATAGTTTCTTTGCCTGAAGGAACCAGAACCATGCGCATTCTTTTTTTTATTCTCAGCCTGACAGCATTGGCAGTATCAGCTGACACACTGACATTAAAAAACGGCGACCACCTGAGTGGCACCATTGTTAAAATGGAGGGCCCCGAACTGATATTTAATACCCGCTATGCCGGTGACATCAAAATCAAATGGACCGAAGTCTCGTCTCTTAAAACCAGCAAGCCGATTGCAATCACATTAAAAGATAACAGTGAAATCAATAATGCCTCACTCCGTCCGGCCGCAAACACATCGGCAAGTGTCACCAGTGATCAACTCGCAACACCCGTAAAAATTGAACTTGCCAGGGTTAAATACATTAATCCCTCTGATGTCACCAAAGGCAAAGGTGTAAAGATCAAGGGTAATGTCAATGCAGGTTTAAGTATTGCCAGAGGTAACTCGGAAACAGACGCATACAATATTCTTGCAGAGGTTATTATCAGAAGCGTCGCTAATCGCTTTACAGTTGGCGGCAGCATCTATAAATCAAGTGATAACAATGGCGACATTGAAGACAGAAAGTCAGCCGCTTTCAAATATGATCATTTCCTGTCTGAAAAACGTTATGTGTATGGCAACACCACTTTCAATAAAGACAAGTTCAAGGATCAGAAATTAAAAAGCAGTATCGGAGTCGGTTATGGTCACCAGTTCTTTGAAACAGACACACGTAACCTTGCACTTGAAGCCGGTATTAATATCGTCAATGACGACTTTATTGTTGCTGTGGATGAAAACTATACCGCCGGTCGCTGGGCTCTGCGTTATGATCAGAAATTTTACAGTAAAAAACTTCAGTTTTTCCATCAACACGAAGGCCTGATTGATTTCGAAGACAGCAAAAACCTGGTTATCACATCACAAACCGGTTTTCGTTTCCCGGTATTCTCCGGCATGAATGCATCTATCCAGCTAAACGTTGACTGGGATAAATCACCGCCGGCCGGAACCATGTCAACAGATCGTAAGCTTCTCTTTAATCTGGGCTATAGCTGGTAAATCTTAAATGAATAATGTTGAATTGTACAAGCGCACCTGGTTTCGCATACTGATCAGCATCGCAATTCTTATTTTGCTACTGATCAGTGTGCTACCGTATGGCATTCAATACGGTGTTCAACGCTGGTTTGAACAACAAGGCGCTGACTCTGCGACAATCGAAGATATTGATATCAATTTGTTTACCGGAAAATTGGCCGTCAACCAATTAATTGTCAAAAAAGCCGGTGTGCGCACACTTCAGGTTAAACAAGCTTACGTACAGCTTGACTGGATTCCTTTTTTCAGCAAACAAATCCAGGTGCGCTCGGTTAACCTGCAAGGCTTTTTTATTACTGCAGAACAAAACAGCAAACAGACCTGGCGGTTTGGTGGCATCACTTTACCTGCAGCAGAACCTGTAGAGAATAAAAAGGCAGATAGCCCCGCATGGCAATTAGCACTGAATGCGGTTACATTCGAAAACATCACTATTGACTTAAAGACACCTCAGCAACAAATTAATTTTAACGTCAACCAGCTCGCACTGACAAACTTTGTTAGTAACAGCAGTGAACGCGCAAACATTGATATCAAAGGTAAAATTAATAACTCACCTGTTGAACTAAAAGCTCAGCTTCAATTATTTTCACCAGAACCACGTATCAACGGCGCCCTGAAGCTTAAAGACTTTGATCTTTCCATACTCGCCTTGCAAGTTACCGGGCATAAGGACAAACTAAAAGGACTGCTAACACTTAACAGCCAGTTTAATCTTGACCATACCCCGGACAAGAACACCAAACTGACAACCAAAAGCACACTGTTACTTGCCAATCTGGATTTCCAGCAAGACAGCAATCATATTATTCAGGATAAACTCAGCTGGAATGGAAGCTCTTCAAGCCGTTTCGATAGCAAGTTCAGGATTGCAGACTATCGTTTACAGGGAAAGCTCGGCAGTGAGAATCTGGTTATCACGCCCGAACAGCCCTACCGCTATCATCATGACCGCCTTACATGGACCGGTAAAATAACATCTGCAAAAGACCCGTTAATAGTGCCTCTGGTCGTTGCTGACCTGTCAGTGAAAGGTCTTGAACTCACACAAAGAGAAAACCGGCAAGAACTTTTCTCAACCCGAACGCTGGATATTAACAATATTCATGTAAACGCTCAGGATAATATCAAGACAGATAAAATAAAACTGTCAGGCTTGCGCTCATTTTTCAAGGCCGCTGCGAGTAAACAAAACCAGCAACCTGCTCTTTTACAGGCCACTGAATTACAGATTATGACCTTTGCGCTACAGCCTGCTAATAAAATCAACATTGGCGATGTACAGCTTACTGATGCACTCATCTACCTGCACCGCCTGAAGAACGGTCAATTAATGTATCTGGCGACATCCGCACAGCAACAACCGGATATAAGTAGCACGCCCACACCAAAAAAATTAAAACCAGCAGAAGTAAAAATTGCAAAAATAAAATCTGACCCTGCAAAACAGGCGCTCCATCTGGTTATGAGTCGCTTTTACCTGACAGGTAAAAGCAAGGTTCGAATCCTCGATGATGCTGTTTCACCTGTTTTTAATACCGAACTCAAGATCACACTTGCTGAAATCAGTAATCTGGATACATCAAAACCGGATAAAGGCAGCCCGTTCAAGCTGAATGCAAACCTCGACAAGTATTCAAAAATTTCTTTTTCCGGCCTGGTTTATCCTTTTGCTGAAAAACTCAGCCTCAAACTTGATGGCAAGCTCAGCGGTATAAGCCTGCCACCAATCTCAAGCTATAGCGCACAAGCCATAGGCTATAACCTGCGCAGTGGGCAACTTAGTGCCGATATCAAAGTCAGCATCAAAAAAGGCAATATTGATGCGCTCACAAAAATGACGCTCTCGAACCTGGAAGTTAAATCGGCAGATAATCAGCAATCAAAGGATTTATCTACTCAACTCAGCATGCCGCTGGACAGTGCGCTGTCGTTACTCAGAAATAAAAACAATGACATTAAACTTGATCTTCCCGTAAAAGGTAACACGGACAAACCTGACTTCCAGATAGGCGGCATTATTAACACAGCCATTGCCACCGCTATGAAGAAAGCCACCATGAGCTATCTGGTACATGTACTACAACCCTATGGTAGTCTTATCACTATTGCCAAACTGGTCAAATCAGCTTCCAATGCAGTCACGCTTAACCCGGTTGTATTTACGCCCGCATCAGCCAGTCTGGATGACAGTGGAAATGCCTATCTGAAAAAAATACTTGACCTGATGCAGCAACGCCCTGAACTACGCATCAAGGTCTGCGGTATCGCCGTTGATGCTGACAGGCAACAACTCATTCAGCAGCTTAAAACAGACTGGCTGAAAAAACAGGCTAATATTAAAATAAAGACTGCAAAAGAGATCAAACCACCTTTGTTTACTGTTAAAAATTCTGCATTACTAAAAATTGCATTATTGCGTTCCGAACAAATAAAATTTGTACTGGTGAAACAAAAAATCAAAGCAAAACGCCTGTTTTTGTGTAACCCTGAAATAGACAAAGACCCAAAGGCCAAACCTCGTGTTGACCTTTCAATATAAAAAGAAACCTTTCTATGGACAACATTGATATACAGGCAGTAAAACAATATCTGCTAAACCTGCAAGAACAGATCTGCTCTGCACTGGAAGCTGAAGATGGCGGAGCCCGTTTTATTGAAGACAACTGGCAACGCGAGGAAGGCGGTGGTGGTCGTACCCGAGTACTCACCCATGGCAAAGTATTTGAACAGGCTGGCATCAACTTTTCTGAAGTACAGGGTGCAAGCATGCCCGGCTCTGCCACCGCACATCGCCCGGAACTTGAAGGCCGCAGCTTTCAGGCCATGGGCGTTTCACTGGTTATCCATCCGCATAACCCCTACGTGCCAACCTCACATGCTAACGTTCGCTTCTTCATCGCTGAAAAGGAAGGTGAGCCAGCCGTATGGTGGTTTGGTGGCGGCTTTGACCTGACCCCCTACTATCCGTTTAAAGAGGACGTCATCCATTGGCATCAAACCAGCAAAGAGGCATGCGACCCGTTTGGTGAAGACATTTACCCGCGCTACAAAAAATGGTGTGATGAATATTTTTATCTGAAACATCGCAATGAAACCCGCGGTGTCGGCGGCCTGTTCTTCGACGACCTTAATGAATGGGGTTTTGAACGTAGCTTTGCATTCATGCAAAGCGTCGGCAATCACTACATAAAAGCCTATCAGCCTATCGTTAATTTACGAAAAGATCATGACTATGGCGAACGTGAACGCGACTTCCAACTTTACCGCCGCGGGCGCTATGTTGAATTTAATCTGGTTTATGACCGCGGCACTCTGTTTGGATTACAATCTGGTGGAAGAACAGAATCAATATTGATGTCGCTACCGCCTCTGGTTAAATGGCGTTATAACTGGTCACCTGATGCCGGGAGTGACGAGGCCAGGTTATATGAAATGCTCAAACCTGTGGATTGGTTAAACGGAAGTTAATTTTATTTGCAGGAGGGGCTCATGGCCGCGAAAGAAAAAACCAGCAAACCTGCTGGAAATAATATGTATCTAACGGTTAAGGTATATCATGTCACTCATGGTTTTGATTATATGTACGTTGTTTTTCGCGGCCATGAGCCGCTCCTACAGGGAGATTATTGAATTAAATTACGGGGGTGGGGTTCCGGTTTTTGTTCGTAAATGATTGCAAGTTACTTACTTCTCTAATGATTGGCGCAATATTCACACCTACAGAAACAAATAAATTTTTTCTCTGTGCCCTTTGCGTCTTCGCGTTCTCTACGTTGAAAACATCACTCTGGAAAAACTACCTCACTCATTCACCAGCATGTCTATCTTCCCGACCACATCTGTATTCATCCAGTCTATCGAACCAAACAATGCCCTTCTGATTTTACCTTTTTTTCCGATGACATAACTCGTAGGAAATGCAAATACTTTCCAGCGTTTTAAAGCACTACCATCACTATCCTGCAATATTGTAAAATCGACCTGCACTTTGGTTTTCAGAAACTGCATTATTGTTGCTTTATTTTCTGCCATATTTACGGCGAGTATCTCGAATGGCTTGCCTTTAAACTTTTCTTTAAGGCGTTGCATGGATGGCATTTCATGAACACAGGGTGGGCACCAGCTTGCCCAGAAATTAACCAGCACTACCTTGCCACGATATTGCTCAAGGCTATGTTGCTTATCCGTCAGATCATAGAGAGTGAGTGCGGATGGCCTGGAATCACCAGTATATTTGCGCAGGTTTCTGGGTTTTTTACCAGGCAGTTTCCTGACTGTTGACAGCTTACCGCTTACCTGACGAGTTTTAGTGTTGTATGACTGCAGTAACCTTACGGCGCTACCTAGCAATGCTGGTAATCTTGCTGCCATTGCGTCTTCTTTTTTGGTTGCATCGGGTCGGTAATAAAAACGGTCGCGGCTTTCCGCCAGTACTCTTATATATACATCACTGCCGGACTGTTCCAGACTACTTACAATCTGATCCAGCTTCCAGCGCCATGGTGAATTAGCAGGCTGTAACAACAATACAGGCAGGTTGGTTTTACTTGCTACAGGCATCATCTTACCTGCTTCACCAGGTTCCGGCGTTTCAACAAATAACTTCGGGCTTAACAAGATGACACCCCCGAGCCGATGTTGTTGCCCAAAGTTTTGTTGCCAGGCTCTGGCAGCTCGCAACACGATCAGCGCACCACGACCGTTCGCCACCAGGATTATTTTCTTACCGGTCTGTTTTCTGATTTTTTCAATCAGCACAGCAACATCATTTGCAGGCAGGCTAGCAATACTACTTGCCATTGGCGACAGAAACCATGCGCCTAGTAAGTCGGCAAACCAGACTTCTATTCCCTGCCTGGCCAGAGCCGCTGCTGTCTTTTTTTCCTGCTCCAGTAGTCCGGATTCTGAGGGCAACCATAACAGCAGCATATCGCCTGAGGCCTTTTGCTGAAACACATGCACATCGACATCTTTACTGATGACGAATTCCTGCTCGCCAAAGGCAAGTGCCTGCGTTGCAGTACACATTATGAATATTACCAGCACTTTTATAAGCTGTTTCATCGTTAATTCCACCTGCTCCACGACCTCTCCTTACCCATCTGATCACAAAGCTGTACAATGTCAAGCATGACCCTGACTGAGCTCAAATACATTGTTGCGGTTGCTGATCAGCGGCACTTTGGCCGTGCGGCTGAAAGTTGCTTTGTCAGTCAGCCCACGCTCAGTGTTGCGATAAAAAAACTTGAGGACGAACTGGGCCTGATCCTTTTCGAACGCCTGAAAAAAGAAATTCGTATTACTCCTGCTGGCAAACCTGTGATTGAGCAGGCACGCAAGATACTAAACCAGACACGGGAACTCAAAAAACTCGCACAATCGATGAACGACCCGCTTGGCTTACCGCTTAATTTTGGCGCCATCTATACCATCGCGCCTTACATATTACCGTACCTGATACCGGAAGTTCACCAATCAGCACCCAACATGCCACTTGTGATTGAAGAAAATATGACTGCGGTTTTGGCGCAGAAACTTCATCAGGGCGAACTGGATGCCATACTGGTTGCCGAGCCCTTCGATGAACCGGGTATCAAAACGGTAGCGCTGTATAGTGAACCATTCAGAGTCGTTCTTCCTTCATCTCACCCACTACTGGAAAACGACTATATTTCCGCTGAAGATCTGGCTGATCAAAATCTGTTACTGCTTGGTGCGGGACACTGTTTTCGTGATCAGGTTCTTGAGTTTTGCGGGCCTTGTCTGCAACAAACCGGCAGCACACATTCTCTGCAACGCACTGTTGAAGGCACTTCGCTTGAAACGATACGCCATATGGTCGCAACGGGCATGGGTATCACAGTGCTTCCCTGCAGTGCTGCAGGGACGGATCGCTACAGTCAGCGCTTGCTTGCCATACGCCGCTTTGCCAAACCAGAGCCACACCGTACGATAGTTCTGGCATGGCGCAGTGAGTTCTCACGCCCTGAGGCAATCACCGCATTGCATAAGGCGCTGCAGGCCTGTATACCGCAAATAAGCTGCCTGACGTCATTATAATAGTCAATAACTATCAATAATATAATAACAATCAATTATACTAATATGTAATTATCCCCTAATATCTCTCCTGTACTCAACAACAACAGGAGAATTAACCATGAACGACAAAACACCCTCGGTCACCATCCAGAACCTTGAAGCTGCGTTTGCTGGCGAGTCTATGGCACATATCAAATACATGTACTTTGCTAAAGTGTGTCGCGCCCAGGGCGATGAAGACACAGCCAAAGCCTTTGAAGCTACCGCAGCCCAGGAAGTCCAGCATGCCTTTGGTCACCTGGATCTACTCATGCCAGCGAGTCAATTAACCCCGGCCAAATGCCTGGAACTCGCGATAGAAGGTGAGACACATGAATACACTGAAATGTATCCGTCATTTCGCCACATGGCTATCGAGGAGAAAAATGATGCTGCAGTAAGTGAATTTGACGAGCAGATTGAAGAATCAAAAGAACATGCTGATTATTTCCGCACAGTTCTTGAGAAAGCTGCGAGACGTTTTGATGCCCTTGCGAGAGTTGAAGAACGCCATGCGAAACACTACCAGACAGCACTGGACAACATTGCTTGAGTTACACCATAAAAAATCGTTTAATACGCAACATTATTAGTAGGAGAATAAAATGAAACAATGGTTATGTGTAGTCTGTGGATTTGTTTATGATGAAGAAAAAGGCCTGCCTGAAGAAGGGATTGCACCCGGCACTGCCTGGAACGACATCCCCGACGAATGGGAATGCCCGGATTGTGGTGTTGGCAAATCTGACTTCGACATGGTAGAGGTCTGATATGACTAAACTCGTCATCATCGGTACCGGACTTGCGGGCTATACACTGGCCCGCGAGTTTCGTAAACGTGACAACGAAGCTAAAATCACCCTGATCAGTCAGGATGATGGAAGCTCCTACTCCAAGCCGATGCTATCAAACGCACTCGACAAAGGTAAAAGCGCAGAAACACTGGTGATGGCATCCGCTGCAAAAATGGCTGAAACCCTGAATGCCGACATACTCACCCATACACAGGTGACTGCAATTAACCCTGACAAACAGGTGCTGGAAACAGATAAGGGCGGGATAGCGTTTGATAAACTGGTGCTCGCGACGGGTGCAAACCCGATTCGCATTCCCATAGAAGGTAATGCGGCCGATCAGGTTTTAAGTGTGAACAACCTTGAAGACTACCATCATTTTCGTCTGGCACTTGAGAAAGGCAAACGCGTGGTTATTATCGGTGCAGGACTCATCGGCTGTGAATTTGCAAATGACCTGTGCACGCTTGATGCTGAAACTCACGTGGTTGATCTGGCACCTCGGGCTCTCAGCAGACTGTTACCTGAACAGGCTGCTGCCAACCTGCAGAAAAAACTGACTGATATTGGCACCCAATGGCACCTGGACACTTCCATCGCAAGCATTGAACAGTCTGCTGACGGCCTGAAAGTATCCTTAAAAAATGGCGATACAATTATGGCTGACGTCGTCCTGTCTGCGGTGGGTTTACGTGCCAATACGCAGCTGGCAAGTGATGCCGGTTTAACTACAGCACGGGGCATTCAGGTAAACCGGTTGTTACAAAGCAGCCACCCGAACATCTACGCACTCGGTGATTGCGCAGAAGTGGAAGGTCTCAACCTGCCTTATGTTATGCCGTTAATGGCATCTGCGCGCGCACTCGCCGCAACCCTTGTTGGCGAAGAAACCCGTGTTAGTTACCCTGCTATGCCTGTTGTGGTCAAAACACCCTGTTACCCGACCGTGGTCTGCCCACCTGTGCGTCCCACAGAAGGTTCATGGGAAGAACAATTAACAGGAAATGGCATACGCGCATTGTTTAAAGATGAACAAGGACAACTGGCCGGCTTTGCTCTGACCGGAGATGCCGTAAAAGAAAAAATGACTCTGGCCAAAGAACTTTCAGACTGGCTTTAAACGACCATAATCCTACCGATGACTGGGCGATAATGGTGCTGTTGCTCTGTTTGAGAGCGACCACTGTAACCAGCATCCAGTCGTTGATAGTCAGATGCAAGTTTGACATAAAAATGCTACCTGAATAGCAATTTCAGATTATGGATGTATATTACATATTTACTATTCTTACATACATATCTTAAGGAGAACTTAATGGCTGATGGTGCAGAAGGAAACGGCAGCTGTCTTTGTGGTGCAGTTAATATCAATGTAAACAAAATTAGTAAAAGTGTCGGCGCATGCCATTGTGATATGTGTCGCAAGTGGGGAGGCGGTCCTTTAATGGCTGTTGACTGTGGAACCGATGTTTTGTTTACAGGTGAAGAAAATATTTCAGTGTACAACTCATCAGCGTGGGCCGAACGAGGTTTTTGCAAAAAATGTGGCAGCCACCTGTTTTACCGATTAAAAGAAAATCAGCAACACATGATACCAGCAGGAATCTTTAATTCAGCTGATTTATTTATATTCGACCATCAGGTTTTTATTGACTGCAAACCAACATTCTATAGCTTTGCCAACAAAACAGTTAACATGACAGAAGCAGAAGTGTTTGCGAAATATGTGCCACCAGGTAATACATAAAGAGATACTTCTATCCTGTCATATCTTTAATTATTAAGGAGACTACTAAAATCATGACCAGAACAACTTTACTAAATATAAATATATTGTTGATTTTGTTAATCTCACCAACTGTCGCAATGTCGGCTGATACTCGCCAATTTGTGAAGCTACCCGATATAATGCAGCAACACATGATGGCAAATATGCGCGACCATCTTGAAACAATAAATGAAATCCTGCATCTTCTACAAAAAGGTCAACTGGATAAAGCCGCCGATATTGCTGAAGCACGCCTCGGCATGAGTTCACTAACATCACATAATGCGAGCCATATGGGTAAATTCATGCCATCAGGCATGCGCCAGGCAGGAACATCCATGCACAAGGCAGCGAGTCGTTTTGCATTAAAGGCCCAGGAAGGTGATGTACTACACGCCTATAAGGCACTCTCCGCAATTACGTCTGCCTGTGTTGCCTGCCATGCTGGTTACCGCATTCGGTAATAGCCAAAACCTCATTTGATTAAATTGTAGACAAAAAAAATGACCCAACCATCTATGGTCGGGTCAATGCAGTGCATAGTGCGCTGCCGGAGGAGTCATCGGTTAGTGGAACCCCACTATGCTAATCAGCGTATTGTATTCAATTGGATCAAGTCGTTTAGTATAAAGCCGCCGTACGTTTCAGGATTTCCACCCGTCGGTGGACGTTCACAACAACATACAAAACCGCTCGATTCCTCTGCTAGTATGACCCAACTACTCAACGCTGATTAGCATAATGAAGTTGTTTTCACTGGCCTTATTTCCTTAACGGCGGCTGTCATAAAAACTTTAGGAAATGCAATATCCGAGAAATAAAATGGGAGCTGGCGCACATATTTAAACGATTGAATACCAGATGATTTAATCTAGGCTTTTGATTATCTTATTGTATTCTGTATTTAACCGGTTTACTGCCTGACGTCGGGTTTTTTCATCTGGCAAGTGACGTTCCAGTATCTGTTCACAACATTGGTGGAATTGCCCCAGATATAGTTCAACTATATGTGTAGCTGATTTACGCTGGTTATTAAAGTCTTTTTCTGAATATTCAACAACATGAGCTATTTGCACAGAATCTGCGCGCCTGAACATTTTTTGTTGTCCGTCTTTTTGATGATGCGCAATCAACGGAGAAACCTTACGATAAACTTCCCCATGATAGGTAAAGCTTTCGCCTGTTTTTAGCTGATGAAACTTCATAACTGACCCTGAGCTGTAATTGAAATAGCTCATGATAGCGTAAAAAAGTGTCAACATCCCTGTCTACTGACCCCTCCTCCTTATGGGAAAAAACAAGGCTGGCAAGCAGCCTAAGCGCATGGCCCTGGCATTACATGACTGTAAAACACTCATGCAATGTCTCCCTTGGGCTTTTTTATTATTATGTACAGGTTTTTATTATTTTTCCTGATTAGTATGTCTAGCATTATATCTATTGCACGACACGTGCCGGAAAGGTCTGATTTAGAAGAGCTCTAAATAAATAGGGGAACTAATAAAAATCTCTTATAAACAATAGATTAACAACTTGTCTGCAAAAAAAACCAGCAACCAATGTCATCTTATTATAATAAACTTATAAGTCTGCATGCCTGACAGTTGCAAGCTACAGTATTACATTCATATAAATGGTGTATATTGCAGTGTCTGAACTAGATCGAATCATTTAATGAATGCAAGCTGCTCACAGACCGGGCGTGCTGCTTTTCTAATAACAGAGTAATATCTTCTGCTTCCACTGGATGGGAAAAATGATAACCCTGACCATGATGACAACGCAGGATCTGCAGCATTTTACTGGTTTCTTCATCTTCTATCCCTTCTGCGACAACCTCCAGTCCAAGATTATGTCCCAAATCGATAGTTGACTTGACGATAACCGCGTCATCGTCATCTTCCATCATATTCATCACAAAGGATCGATCTATCTTGAGTTCGGTTACGGGCAGGTCCTTAAGGTACTGTAAAGATGAATAACCCGTTCCAAAATCATCTATCGCCATGCGCACACCCAGCTCATGTAAAGACAATAAGGTTGTTTGTGTATAGTGAGAATATTGCATAAGAGAGCTTTCGGTGATCTCCAGCACAATGGTGCTCGCTTCTATGCCATATTCAGCTATGATTTCCTGTATATAACTGGCCAGCGCAGGGTCGCACAGGTCACGTGTGGAAATATTCACTGACATCGTAAAGCCAGGGTTATGTTGCTGCCACTGCACTAGCTGCTCAACAGACTGGCGAATAACCCAGCGCGTCAGGATAGTGATATGCCCGGTATCTTCGATAATTGGGATAAAGTTATCCGGATAAATCAGACCCTGCTTAGGATGTTGCCAGCGAATCAATGCCTCGACTCCTTCAATAACTAAAGTCGACAAATTCATACGTGGCTGAAAGTGCAGACAGAACTGATCATTATCCAGCGCATGTCGCATTTCGCCAAGCAACTCCAAACGACCGACACTGTAATCATCCAGCTCGGGAGCATAGACACTCATACCATTGGTCATCGTCTTGGCAGAATACATTGCAACATCAGCATGTTGAATCAGCGTGTCCGGATCATCTCCGTGTTCCGGGTACATGGCAATACCCACACTCACCCCGATATCAAAATTATGTTCTTCAATCGTGAATGGTTCCTGCAACTGGGACGTCAATCGTTTTGTTATCCGCATCGCCTGTTCTTCATTAATATCGGATAACAAAACCAGAAACTCATCACCGCCCATTCGGGCAACGGTATCGTAAACTTTCACAGCATTTTTTAACCGGCGTGCAACTTCCTTCAGGATTTTGTCACCGATATGATGACCCAGGGTATCGTTAATCACCTTGAAGTGATTCAGGTCCATAAGTAAAACAGCTGCCTGGGTCTGGCTATGTTCGGCGCCTAATAGCGCCTGATAAACACGATCATAGAAAAGTGCACGATTAGGCAAGTCTGTAAGTGCATCATGCATGGCCATGTATTCGAGCGCTTCACGTTGCGCTTTTTGTTCAGTGATATCTTCGAGAACAGCTACATAATGCGTTGTCGTCCCATCGTCATCCTTAACAGAAGAAATGCGTGCTTTTTCCCAGCGTAAACTGCCATTTTTACATTTGTTACATAATTCACCCACCCAGACATTACCGGACTGAATGGTACGCCATAATGTCGCAAATACATCGGGACGAGTTTTACCCGAATGTAAAAAACGGGTATTTGTGCCTTTTATCTTATCCAGTTCGTAACCGGTTACCTCTGTGAACTTCTGGTTTACATATTCCACCCGGCCTTCAAGATCAGTGATAATGGTGCTGCTTGAATTCTGCTCAACCACTTGTGACAGTTTTCTTAATTCATCTTCGTCATGTCGCTTTTGCATGAATACACTTCGAATCATGAAAACACCAATAACGATCAATACAGAAATAAGCAACGCTACTATTTCGGTAGTCATTGCATTTAGCCATGAGCTTTTAAAATGCTCACCTTGCTGTAGCAGGCTGATGGAACGACGGGTTGCCATTAAAATGAAAGCAACAGACAATATACTCCATGCCATAGCCTTGCGGGTAAGGGGAATTAAACGCAATGCCATAAACGCGGCTAAAAGCTGTAGCAATACGGATAACCAAAGGACACTAGATAAATCCATCAAATACTACCTGTAAAAGTTTTTATTATTATAATAATATGTGTATAGTACTTATCAATTTAGACCAAATGCCAGATAAAATCCATAAGTTTCTTTATATTTCATATAATTAGCCCATTGCACACTGATTTCTACCATTTTCCTTTGCGCGATACATGGCTTCATCTGCTTTCTCAAAAACCCGCGCAGGATCGTCATCATTGCTGAATTCTGCTACTCCTGCAGAAATCGTTACCCGTACAGCTTCACCCTGATAATGGAACCCGCAATGCTCAACCGCTTCCCTAAGCTTGTCTGCAACTGCAAATGCCTCTTTAGTCGGAGTATCCGGCATCAGAATAACAAACTCCTCACCGCCGTATCTTGCAAGGAAATCAGCTTCACGAATCTGCTTAAGCAGTAGCTGTGCGACCGTTCGCAGTACTTTATCTCCGGCGATATGGCCAAAACTGTCGTTGATCTTCTTGAAATGATCAATATCGACGACCATCATTGAAAGTGGCGCATGGTAACGTTTCCAGCGTGCGTAGTCCTGCTCAATGCGTTCATTGTAGGCCATGCGGTTCTTGATGCCGGTTAACGGATCAAGCAATGCACGTTCACGTTCATGCATTATCTTTTTACGCAACTCAGCTGAATCCTCTTCCATAATTTTTATTTTCTCGTTCAGTTCCCTGATCTTTTCCTGAGCGTGATCATCACGCGTTTCCTCATGAACCCGAAAGGTCTCCATGTGCTCTGCAATAGTATCCAGACGCTCACGTATGGTCTTTTTGAGTAATTCCAGCTCAAGCGCATCATCGACAGACCTTCCCATGTGCTCAATATGACTATCCATTTTCTCTCTGAGCTCTACACCATGCGTAATCGACTGATTATGATCGTCCTCTAAACCACTGATATAATGATCCAGCGTAGATAACTGATCGGTAAGCTGAGACAGAAACGTTTCCAGATTTTTCTTTTCTTCCTGCGCCTTTTCGCGCATGGTTTTAATCAGGCAGCTGATCCGCTCGAGCAGATCAGGCCATTCCTCATCACTAACTTCACCTTCGAGCTGCTGCTGAATAAGGTCAACTTCATCTGTAAGTTCTTCAGGTAACTCCAGCCTTTCCAGTAACTGCAGTAATACCTCGTTAATTGTCAGTGCATGCTCAACGCCAGATACATCTTCTGTTGACATTAATTCATGTCCGGCAGGCATTGCTTCATTCAGCAACATCGCCATACGCACTGCGAGCTGATTGAGCTCCTGCTCGAGTGTAGCTGCCTGTAACTGTCGATGAATCTGGCTGATATCCTGTTGTAACTCTTCGGGTAAATTCAATTGATCCAACAATGACTCCAGCAGCTGTCGGCCTGCGATGCTGCTATCCTTTGGTATTTCTGTTGCAGCTTCAACGACTCCACCTGCTTGTGGCTGCAGTCTTTCCGGCTGTGCTTCTGACACAGATGCTTTGGGTTTCTGTTGCACCGTTTCAGATTCAATCTGATTTGCAGCCATTTTTTCCTGTGTTTCATCCCTGATCAGGGTCATGCTATAGCGAATCAGATCAGCAAAGTCCTCTATCACTGCCGATGTAGGTGAGTCATCCTTTAATTTTGAAATTGTTTTGTTAAGCAGCTTGACCTTACGCGCTGTACCTTTTGGCAGTGCAAGGCCATTAAGTAACTGGCTGTACAATTCTGCTGGCGTACGTTGATGGCTTTTACTCCGTTTAGCTTCCACCTTTTCCAGCGTCACCAGCAGTGACTGGATAATGCTGCTGATTTTATTGCCATCAGCTCCTTTTCTGAGAGAGCGGCGTAGAAAATCCAGCTCCTTATCCATCTCTTTATCCATGCCATCAAGCAATACACTCAGGTGTGACATCCCGGTACGCATCACTGTTTCCATGCCTGACCACTGCTTTTCTTTAGTCTCCAGCTCTTCCAGGCTATTGAAATACTTGGCTTTCCATGCCTGATCTGAGGATTCCTGGTTACGCTTGAACATACGCTTTGCTGCCTTTTATGGATTACACGTCAATTTTGACCGGAAACGCGGCCTAATCAGGTTTTCGGTAATACACAGGTAAACTTGAAGTCGGATTAGAGGTTTTGAAGAACTTTCACTTTCTGGCCTGAAATTCAAGCCCGTCAGTCAGCTAGTTTCAGGAAGGAATTTTGATCGAATCGGGTAAAGTAATCTCAACGGCAATAGGCAAATGGTCAGAAAAGGTATAACCAAGCACCTGGGTTTTATCAACCCGCAGACTGGATGAAACCAGGATATGGTCAATGCTGCGCCTGGGGCGCCAGCTTGGCCAGGTAAACATGTTTTCCATGGGCTCATGCAGATCAGAAACTTTAAGCAAGTTCTGTATTTCAAGACTGTCCGGTTTGCAATTCATGTCACCCATAACGACTACATGACGAAAATCGCTGGCCACCTCGGCTACATAATCAAGCTGGCGGTATCGTGCTTTCTGACCCAGCGCCAGATGTAAAATAACCACGACGAGTGAATCACTGCCATGACCAAAACGTGCAAACAATGCTCCCCTTCCTGGCAACAGACCGGGTAATTTATGGTCGGAAATTTCACTCGGTTTATATTTACTCAACAAACCATTGCTATGTTGTGCAAATTTACCCATTCGACGATTCGTCTGGTGAAACCAGAAAGGAAAATCTGCTCGATTGGCCAGATACTCAGTCTGATTTATAAAGCCCGAGCGCAAACTGCCTGCATCAACCTCCTGCAGACCCACAACATCATAGTCACTTATCATTTGCGAAATACTGGACAAATTCTCGATACGTTGGCTGGTTGGCAATACCTGCTTCCAGCTATGTGTCAGAAATTGTCTGTACTGACTCGTCGAGGTTCCTGTCTGGATATTATAACTAAGCAATCGTAATTTGCGGCCATTGGTAAATGGATCAGCCTGTTTACTGGCAACGGACAATCAAATACTCCTTAACATTAAATCGGACAAACCATCTCGCCCAACTTTTCAGTGAGCTTAAGGTTTTCGCGATAGTCTACCGGGCAATCAATAATGCAAACCTGATTACTGTCCAGCGCATCATTCAACACAGGCAACAATTGCTCTGTTGATTCTACTCTATACCCTTTAGCGCCAAAAGACTCTGCATATTTCACAAAATCCGGATTTTGAAAGTCTATGTTTGACTTACGTCCAAATTCATTCATTTGTTTCCACTCAATCAAACCAAATGCCGAATCATTCCAGATTAAAATCACAATCGCTACATTCAGACGTATTGCCGTTTCAATCTCCTGTGAGTTCATCATGAATCCGGCATCACCGGTCACAGCCACTATATTTCTATCCGGGTGAACCAGCTTGGCCGCAATCGCACCCGGAACCGCGATGCCCATGCTCGCAAAACCGTTAGAGATAATACAGGTGTTCGGGTGTTCACAACGAAACATGCGTGCCATCCACATTTTATGTGCACCGACATCACAGATAACGATATCTTCCAGAGCCATTGCGGTGCGCAGATCCCAGATTATCTTTTGTGGCTTAACCGGAAATTCATTATCCTGACCAAGCTGATTCATTTCTTCAATCAGGGCCTTGCGTAATGGACGCATCAGGTGACCTTCATGCGGTGTCGTCAGTTTGGCAATACGCATCAGGCTATGTTTTATGTCACCAACAACTCCCACCGCTATAGTATAGGCATCATCCACCTCTGCATGTGACATATCGATATGAATAATTTTTCGGTCACGTGTTGGATGCCACAGATAAGGGTGAAACTCGACCAGATCATAACCTACGCAAATAATGACATCTGCACGATCAAAACCGCAACTCACATAATCCTGTGATTGCAAACCAGCACTACCCAATGCCATTGGATGGCGAAACGGTATAACCCCTTTAGCCATAAAGGTGTTTGCAACCGGAATATTAAGTGTACTTGCGAAGTCATCAAGGTGTTTCCATGCACGTGAACGTATTACACCATTCCCTGCAAGAATAATCGGATTACGTGCCTCTGAAATTAATGCTGCTGCACATTCAACCCTGTCTATCGGTGGCTCTGGCGGGTGCGTATGATTTACATGCAAATGTCCCGGGGCCATATCCATCTTGGCGAGGTTTTCCGGGAACTCAATAAAACACGCGCCACTTTTTTCAGTTTGCGCAACCTTGAAGGCCTTGCGCACAATCTCCGGAATTATGTTCGGTGTTAAGATACGTGATGCATATTTTGTAATGGGCTTGAACATGTTAACCAGATCAAGCACCTGATGCGACTCTTTATGCATGCGGTTGGTACCCGCTTGCCCAGCAATCGCAACAACAGGCGCATGATCCATGTTTGCATCGGCAACACCCGTCACCAGATTGGTCGCACCCGGACCCAGAGTTGCCAGACAAACGCCGGCCCTGCCCGTCAAACGTCCATAGACATCTGCCATGAAAGCTGCACCCTGTTCATGGCGCGTGGTAATAAAACGAATATTTGAATCCAGTAATGCATCCATGACATCCAGGTTTTCTTCCCCCGGAATACCAAAAATGTACTCCACTTCTTCGTTTTCAAGACACTTTACAAATACTTCAGATGCCTTCATGCATTTCTCCTGTGCGTAGCCATCATCCTATGCATAGCACTATTTTTTCTGTGACGCCTCCAGCTTGACCAGTTCCTCGATGACTTTGAACATTGCATCACGGCTACCAGCCATAGTTGAATTAGTACGGTATTTTCCGTTAATAACAAACGTCGGTACACTGCGGGCTCCATAACGTCTGGCAACAGCACGTGCATGGGCCATCTTGCTTTTGACTGAAAATGAATTAAAAACTTTCAAAAATTTTTCACGCTTCACACCAAATTTTTCAAAGAACGCTGCAAGCTGATCAACGTTTGACAGGTGGTTTTTCTTTTCATGTATTTCCTTGAAAAAAGCCTCATGCATTTTATCTTCCAGCCCCAGACTTACCGCTGTATAGTATGCAGCCGCATGCAAGGGCCAGCCTTTATTAAACTGTGCAGGAATGCGCACAAAAAACACATTGGCCGGTTTCTTTTTCAGCCATGCTTTCAGATGCGGTTCCAGGTGTCCGCAATGAGGGCAACCATACCAGAATAGTTCAACCACTTCGATTTGCCCTGCAGGTGCAGTTGTGTTCTGTGCCGGAAAAATTTCCTGGTATTCGATACCTGTAACGAAACTGGCAGTATCAGCCTGCAAGCTCATTGCCGGTAACAGGAACAGAAACCCCAAAAACGATTGTCGTAAAAAATGCATTTAATTCTCCTTTAAACCAGGCTTTATAAGCTACCGTACGAATGCAAGCCAGTTAAAAACATATTAACACCGAGAAACGCAAACAGGGTTACAAATAAACCAATCACAGCCCACCATGCCATTACATTACCATGCCAGCCTTTAGTCAATCGCAGATGCAACCATGCAGCATAGTTCAACCATACGATCAGCGCCCAGGTTTCTTTCGGGTCCCAGGACCAGTAACCACCCCAGGCTTCTGCAGCCCACATGGCACCCAACACGGTTGCAATCGTAAAGAATGCAAAACCCAGCGCGATGGATTTATACATAATGTCATCCAGCACCTGCAATGCAGGAATTTCTTCAGGTGTGCTGTCACTTGTCGATTTTTTTGCCGACTGAATTAAATAAGCCACACCCACCATCGCAGCAATCGAAAATGCACCATAGCCGATAAAGTTCGCAGGCACATGTATTTTCATCCAGTAACTTTGCAATGCAGGTATCAAGGGCTGAATCTCATGTGCCTGACGATCAAATGAATACCATAATAAAAACGCAACAGCTGCACTAATGACCAGCAAAACAAAGCCGCCCAGTGCACGGGTTCTATAGCGGCCCTCGTAATACAAATAAATCAATGCCGTAATAATTGAAAAAAGTATAAATACTTCATATAAATTGCTGACCGGGATGTGGCCTATGTCTGTACCCATTAAATAAGATTCACGCCAGCGAATCATTAAACCGGCCAATCCCATGACCGTTGCACACCAGGTCATTATTGAGGCAACCTTGCCCGTAAATTCTGAATGAATAAGCAGCGCAAAAAAATAAGTGATGGTTGCGAGCACATACAGCGCGCTCATCCACATGATGGCAGACTGACTGGATAACATGAATTTCAGGAAGAAATTTGTTTCCTGTAACTTAAGCTGTGTTCCATACAACCACACCGCAAGCAGACTAGTCAGTGCGACTGCAACGGAAAACTGGCGGAACGGTTTCCAGCGCCAGCCTATAAACACCAGAACAGGCAAGCTGCCGAACAAGATACCAACTTCATAACCATCCATAAAGTCCGCATACATTTGCTGTACAAATACGGTAGCCGCGAGAAATAATGCAGCCCAGACCCAGTCAAATACACCCAGTGTTTTAATAAACGGGCGTGGTGCCATGGTATTAAACATTTCCTGCTCTGTTACTGCCATAATATATCTTCTATCTAGTTGATTTTATGTAAAATAAATAATACTTCGCTAAACATTACCTGATAACATCTTACCAATGAGTGCATCCAGCGTCCATGACTATGACCACATATTCACGTGATAGTTTGAAACTACCCGCATCAGTTACTTGTCAAAATAACTTCCTGAATTGATGTGCCAGCTTTTCATATTCCTTATCAAAATCCAGTGATGGACGATTGCTGGTTGCCGCCATAATAATGTCTGTCTTGCCTTCGGTCGTTTTCAGGTAAAACCAGAGTCGCTTCTGATGAAGATAAAACATAATAAAGACACCCAAAATCAACATAACACAACCCAGGTACACCAGCGGCTTACCTGGAGAACGCGTGATTTGCAAGCCCGTGGATTCTATCTGTCTGAATGAACTGAGCTGAAAGTAGTAAGGTGATGTGTAAGCCGGGATTGCACCCAGCTCAATAAATGCATCATTGAAAAACTGCTGGTCAAATGAATCTGTAACACCCTTGCTAACATCAATACCTTCATCTGCCAGCACCTTGATGTAAACCTCAATCAATATGTTTTGTAACACACTCAGGTATGCCGCACGTTTTTTCATAAACTCGGCTTCATTATATTTTTGCGCCATGACAGAAAGTATGTTGTTTAATTCGCCCGTCGTATAGTCACTGACAATCTTTTTCATTGACTGCACCAGCTGCTGCTTCAGCTCAGGCCTGTCAACACCCGCTTTTTTGAGAGTTCGCATTGACGCCTGACTAATAATGTTATTCAACAGCTCCTTATCGAGTAGTTTTTTACGCAAACTCATAAAACGATCTACTGCATTATTTTTATCTGCAGGGATCCATAATGTTTTATAGCCATCGTTCTGGTTTTTTCTGACATCGCTTCTGAAATACCAGCGGCCATCACGTAACATAGGCTGCATATAATTAATATATTCATTAGCTACGCCCGCCGCATTACGCAGTTTGAACAGGAAACTTGGGCCCTGATTGAAAAACTTCTTCTCACTGGTTTTATCCAGTGAAGGAATAATGTTAAACATTCTAAAATCAGTAATCTCAAGTTTGAATGTTTCACCTCCTGCCTTGACAGGTGTTGTTTCAAATACCTCACCTTTCAACTTGTTCGGCTTGCCAGTTGAAGCCAAAGGCCAGGCAGTAATATCTATCTGTGAGCCACCATCACCAAAAGTAGCCTGGTATATCGCATACCCTTTGTATATTAACGGGTGGTTAACCGATATGGTTTGCTTAAGTGGTTTGTTCAGTTCATTGTCGTGAATGACAAGATCGGACTGGAACGACTTGGGCTGACCGGTTGGATAGTATTCAATTCTGAAATCAGACACCTCAATCGCAAAAGGTAACTCCTGTAATACATAGCCATTCTTGTAGTCGAGCACGACAGCATTAATCGTGCTGCCCTCAGGGATAGAACGATTACCACGGAATGAAAGTGCATCCCCGGGCTTGAGGCGACTTTTTTCAGGGATTTTATCTACACGCATATCAAAGCTGTTGCTGATCGGAACAATCTGTCCTGTATTAACTTTAACTTTCAGACCGATATTTCCATCAATTAAACCACCGATACAAATGAGCACAATTGAAACGTGTGTAAAAATATAGCCCAGTCTATTTGCCGCACCTTTCATTGCGGCAATCAGAATAAAGCCTTCATCCTGCCTGATACGAAAACGATAGGATTGCTGCTGCAAAAAAACACTCAACCGTGACACAATCGCGTCACTGGTCAACTTGGTACTTAATTCTGCTTTATGATGAAATGCACGCAGTGATTTTTCTTTTGCGTGCACGCGATAATTTTTCATGTCACGCAACATCCTGGGTGTATTGCGATAAATGCATACGCTGGTTGAAATGACAAGGAAACCCAGGATGGACAAAAACCAGGCACTTGTATAAACATCGTACAAGCCCAGCGTTTCAAAAAAACCAAACCAGAAATCGCCAAAACGAATTCGGTATTCTGTGTAGGATTGGTTTTGTAACAGAACCGTACCAATGACGGAAGCAATTGCAACGGCCACCAGTAATGAAACAGCAAGGTACATGGAGCCGAGAAACTCTAACAGGATAGCGCTGATATTTTTTGTTTGCTTGCCGCTGCCGGTATTCATCTTTTTAATGTTTTATAACTCTGCGTAATTTTAATGATCATTAGAAAGAACATAGTGCCTATTCAATGAGGCCAGATAAAAAAAGGGCAGCCTCTTGGCTGAATACTCAGCTTTGAAACTACCCCTTAACTCAAAGCTGTCAAAATGACCAGCCCTGATCAAACAGATTAATGCAATCCCTGAATGTAAGCAGCAACCGCTTTCATGTCAGCATCGTTCATTTTACCTGCAATATTTTGCATCATTTTACCTGCATCATTGGCACGCTTGCCGGCACTGAATGCTTTTAACTGTGCAACCACATAATCACTATGCTGTCCTGCAAGTGACGGGAATTTAGCCGCCGCAATACCTGCACCATTCGGTGCATGACAGCCCACACATGCAGACAGTCCTTTCGAAGCATTACCTGCACGGTAAATTGTCTCGCCTTTTTTGTATAATGCCTTGTCAGCATCACCTGTCTTCACTGTTTTGCTGGAGTAGTAGGCTGCGATATCGGCCATGTCCTGATCTGAAAGCGCTGCAACCATACCAAACATGATAGCATTATCACGTTTCTTTGATTTGAACTCTTTCATCTGTTTAACTAAATAATCTGCATGCTGACCCGCAAGCTTTGGATTTGCTGAAATCGTGCTATTACCATCTGCAGCATGACAACCTGCACAGGCAGCTGACTTGGTTTGACCTGCGTCTTTATTGCCCGCAGCATTTACAGAACCTGTGGCGACCAGTGCAGCCATTGCCAGACAAGTAACAAAAATCTTTTTCATTTTGGGTGATCTCCCGCGCCCTGAGGGCCATTGCAACCTAAAAAACAAATGCCGGGGTCTCGCCCGGAAAATAATGAGTGCCTTATATACCAGTGAAGCGCCCATGGGTCAACTATCTGCCTTATTTATTCTATATATAATACTCCTGATTTGTCCTCTGTTTTGATAAATAGTCTTTTTAAAAACAATAACTTGCGTTATCATTCGTGGTATTGTATCCAACTATGTGAATAATAGCGAAATATGCCCATGAGCAAACTTTACCGCCAAGCCAAATTCTTGATCAGTGCACCAAGCCTCAAGGAAGCAGTACCAGATGAAGGCTATGAAGTAGCGTTTGCCGGGCGCTCAAATGCGGGCAAGTCCAGTGCAATTAATACGCTGACAGACATACGCTCGCTTGCACGCACCAGCAAGACCCCCGGTCGCACCCAGCAACTGGTGTTTTTCCGTCTAGATGATAAGCATCGTCTGGTTGACCTGCCTGGCTATGGCTATGCCAAAGTGTCTGAAGCAGTAAAAAAGAAATGGCAGCAATATATGACGGCCTACCTGATCGAGCGCGAGTGCTTGCGCGGGCTTATTCTGGTCATGGATATCCGTCACCCGATGAGTGACTACGACAAAGAACTGCTCAAACTCT
>Ga0316206_1001079_pt1 | contig 27474 bp, 28 predicted proteins | sample 6monthpyrite_MG_FD_204942 | JGI IMG/M metagenome (GOLD analysis project Ga0316206, IMG submission 204942) | Microbial mat bacterial communities from mineral coupon in-situ incubated in ocean water Damariscotta River, Maine, United States -... | ecosystem: Environmental > Aquatic > Marine >... | reverse complement strand
GGCAGGAGTGGCCCAGGGTTATCTGGGGCGGGCAGAATTAACCCGCGAGCGTTTTATTTCCCATCCTTTTTCCCCACAGGCCGGCGCGCGTTTATATAAAACCGGTGATCTCGCGAGAATTTTAAAATCTGGCGAGATCGAATGCTTGGGACGGAACGACTCTCAAGTTAAAGTGCGCGGGTATCGGATTGAGTTAACAGAAATTGAGGCGGCGTTACTGATGCAAGAAGATATCCAACAATGTGTCGTGCTACCCCGTGAAGAGCGGCCTGGTGATATGCGCTTGATGGCCTTTATTAAGTTGGTTTCAGGTGGTGCTGCAGGTAGTGCTGCAGGCACGCAATCTTTTAATCAGAAATTGCGGGAGAGATTGCCGGAATATATGCTACCCAGTCGGTATGTCTTTTTGCAGGAGTTTCCGTTGACCCCCAATGAAAAAATAGACCGTCTCGCCTTGGCGGCGATGGATCTAAAAGGACCTGACCAACTTCATGATGCCACGAGGGTAAATAATGGGGTAGTGCCAACTCCTCTGGTGGGCAATGAGACGGAAAAAATCCTAGCCGCTATTTGGCAGAAAATACTGAATCTAACGGTTATCAATACTCGCGATAATTTTTTTGATATCGGCGGGCATTCGCTACTCTCTGTGCAAATTTTTAATGAAATCCACAAGCAATTGCAGGTCAATCTGCCGTTGGCAACGTTGTTAACCGCACCTACTATAAAAGAGTTGGCAGCGATCATCGACGAGAAAAAAAATCTCACCCAGGATCTTCCGCAAACTTCGGTGAATCCATGGCGGCCATTGGTTACTCTGCAAGGTAAGGGGCAAAAAACTCCTTTGTTCTGTATGCATGGAGTGGGTGGCAATGTCCTGAATTACGCCACCTTGGTGAAGTCTTTAGGTTGGCAGCAACCCCTCTTTGGCCTGCAGTCTTACGGTCTCGATGGCAGTAGTGAACCCACTATAAATATAGCCGATATGGCCTCTTGCTATATTGGAGAAATGAAAAATATTCAACCCCAGGGGCCTTATAAAATTGCCGGTGGGTCTTTAGGGGGAAAAATTGCCTTAGAAGTGGCCAGACAATTAAAAAAGAATGGTGACGACGTCGCCGCCTTAATCATGTTCGATACCTTCGGGCCAGGTATCAATATTAATGCCGATTGGCAACGCCCGGAAGGAAAATTGAAATGGGCGCTGATAAAAATTAAGTACCGCCTGACAAATTCCTATAACTCTTTAAGAGTAAAAATCGCAAAATTTTTTTCGCGGCCAATTCCCCATAGCTTGCGCTATTGGTATGTGGAACAAAATAATTATCGCGCCCTTTTTAATTATCACTGCCGGCGCTATGCTGGAGATCTCTTCCTGATTCGCTGTCCCCTTGCCGACAACGATTGGTACCGCGACCCCAACCTAGGCTGGCGGGATACCATTGAGGGCAATATTCATACCAGCTTCATCGAAGGGGTGCACGATGATCTCATTGAAAGTGAAGCTTTGGGAGAGGCCTTGAATGCAATTTTGACCAAGACATAGTTTTTTATTCCTGGCCTCTATGAAAAGTGGCGATCAAAACGAAAATAAGGCCGAGTGATTTATATCACAGGGCCTGGCATTTTTTCAAATAGCGCAATTACGGAGTTCCCATTTTTTGATTTCATTTCCATCATACACAGATCTTGTCTCATAGAGTAGCTCAGCGTTTTTTCCCTTTTTAGAAAATGTAAAGGCCTCACCATTCCACAATTGAGTTTTATCAAAAATGACAGCGGGAAGAAATGATTTTGGTCCACTGGTATAACGATCGTCCATAGGGAGGGTTATTTTATCCGAGTAAGTGTAAGTCAATGCATCCCCATTTTCATTCATTGCAATCTCAATGTCTTCATCATCTTCAAATACATAATGAAGGCTTTTATCATCATTGTAAAATTCTAAGGTTTTCCCTATTATCGACACTGTTATGTTTTCTTCTTTTGCCGATGAACATTTGATGACAGTAGAAACGGCGGCGTTTGTAGTGATTGACCCCATCGCAATTAGACTTAATAGTAACTTTTTCATGATAGTTCTCCTTTTCAATTGTCGTTGGTAAATAGTATTTGAGTTGGTAACATACAAATCAACTGTTGCAATATTAAATATTAACGGACTGAAAAAAATATATAGTAGTTGAATTTGTTCTATATTATAAGCTTAAGACTTTGCCTCTAGGTGAATCCCATTAAGGGCGTATCCGTACCGGCTTAATACAAGATGGGCACGATGATTTATTTGAAAGATGAAGTTAAGAGGTAGACGATTCTTTTTTTGCCAGTGAGGTAATGCAGGCCAAATCTTGGTGTCGCAAGAGTTTTTTTTGGCCTTAAAAAGGTGACGGATGCTCCTAGACCAAATGAGGAATTTTCTTCGGTGGGTAAGATCTCGGTTTGGTGTCGGCCAATTCCACTTGAAAAAATGACTTTACTAGAAATTTTGTAAATACCATCTAATGACCACTCATCGCTGGCCTTATAGGTACGCAGAAAGGCTGAGTTGTTGGCATAGCTGATAGAGCGGTTATAAGTAAAACCGAATTGAAGGGGCCGCTGTTTAGGTGATAAGTTGACTGCCCAAGAGATATAATTATATTTATGCTTTTGCAGAAAATTTAAACTGGGGATGGTGCCAATCTCGATGCGTTTAAAAAGCCCAAGGGACAGACTACTTAAGAAAAAATGAGAAGAAATACTGCCACCTGGAGTTGTTTGTAATGCTACAGAACCCGCTGCCAGAGTTTGTGGGTCCACCGGGGTATGGGGATAGTATTCACTTGCAGAAGCATTTATCGAAAGCAAACTTAAAAAAAGTAAGAGACTGTAAATCAAATGTTTCATCCTTTATAAAATTGATCTTTATAGTCTACAGATTCTTCTCCAGGGTACGAGTGTCATTGTAGAAAATTCATGGTTGAGTTTGTCCTTTCTACAATTTTGTTAAAAATAAATTGAGGGATAAGTTAAAAAAACACTAATTCTATTGGAAAATTCACTCTTTATTTTATCATTGACTTTTTTATAGAGCTATATTCTTTGTATTCTTATGCCGCCGGGTAACCTTTACAAGTCCAATAGTTAGAGCTTGTTGAAATTTGAGTTCCTGTTAGGTTGCTAAAAATTAAATATAAGTCAACAAAATAGGAAATGACGATGAAAAAAACGATGGCAGTACTCTGTTTATTAATGACAACAACTTCCTTCGCCAAAGAGCTTACCAGGGCCGGTTATGTAGCAGAGGCGTTAACTCTAGAATATGGTGAATTATTCGATAGAACATCTCTCGTTGAGGGCCCTTCTTTTGATCCTGCGGTTCACTTTGGCAATACAGTCAATGCATTATTTCATAATCCCTTAAAACTAGCTTTAGGTGATAGAGTTAGTGAAAAGGAACTGATCCTTAAATACAGCTTTATTTTAGCTGGAGCAAAACAAACTTGCCGTATTTTTTTAAGGGATATGCGTGATTTTTTTGATGGTAGAAAAAGAGTGATCATTGGTATGTGTAATCAGACTTATTTTGATCTTTTTGATGAAGGTGATAAGGCAATTTATATTGATACTGTTGTCATTCCCTAAATAATTGACGGCCTATTGTCGCGTTGGCCTGGATACACCAAACATTTTACCTCTTGCTATGAGTTTAATATCTCGAATATATTTTAATAAATTTTCTTTCTCTTTTTACGGTATCCGTGGCGCCAGGTGACGTGGACAGCGGGAAGGCATTTTTCATTTTACTCGCCCATCAACGCTGCCGAGCAATAGGCACAGTGGAAGGCATTTTTCATTTTACTCGCCCATCAACGCTGCCGAGCAATAGGCACAGTGGAAGGTATTTTTCCATTTCACTCGCGTATCGGTGCTGCCGATCAATAGGCACAGAGGAAGGCATTCTTCATTCTACTCGCCAATAAACGCCACTAAGAAAAATTTTTTTGAATTTACCGCTAATTTATTAATTTGCCGATTTAACATCCAACCTTTCATCCATCTTGCCTCCTTTCTTACTTACAAAATCCTCGATGTGCCTTTGGGGATGCCTGCGGGCACGCCTGCGGTTTTGATCTCTTGTATGGCGCTATCTGAATGAAATCTTGGCGTTAAATTGGTAGATTAAGATGTTTATTTCTATGCGACGTGGGCAGCGGGGCGCTATATTTCATTTCACTTGCTTATCAACTTGGCAGTGGGGCGCTATATTTCAATTTATTCGTCCATTGGTGCTGAGGAAAATTATTTCAGCGATACAACGATACGATAGCATCTCTTTATTAACCTCGCTGAGAATCCACGATAAGGCATCTTTTAACGGTCTGATTTTTTTATGGATAAAAAAGTTAATGAAAAAATTCATAAATGAAATAATAAAAAAAATAAAATAAAAAGCTTGGGCAGTTAAAATGACCTGAAAATTTTTTTTAAAACTTTCCTGATGATGGCATCACCTATCTGATTCAGAGAGTACTATCTGGCCTCCATGCGAATTTAAAGAATATAGGCATTCGCGATGACATCAATTATTCAAAACGCTACTAGGATTAAATTATGGCACTTTTTTTGAGGACGAAAAACCGTGGTATAAAAGTCCTAGTTAAAATAAAAAGGTAAAACGAAATACAAATTCAATTCAAAGGAGAAAAAATGTTAGCGAAAGATCTCATCAAAGAAATTAAAGCCGCCGTGAAAGAAGAAAAGAAGTTCACCGCCATCATTCTCAAACACCTTATCAATATCGAAAAAAGAAAAATTTATCTCGATCACGATTGCCCCTCGCTCTACAAATTTTGCATAAAAATTCTCGGTTACTCCGACGCCGAGGCAGCCGTCAGAGTCAAGGCGGCGCGGTTGCTGCGGGCGACACCAACTGTCGAAAAAGAAATCCAGCAGGGCACACTCAACCTCTCCAACGCCAGCAAACTGCAAACATTTTTTTTGGAAAATCCAAAATTAAAAGAGGACAAAAAAACTGAAATCATCGAAAAAGTTTTAACTAAAACCTGCCGTCAAACGGAAATTATTCTCGCCGCCGCCAATAAAGCCATCGACCCAACTCGCCCCGAAAAACCTATCTCTAAAACCATTCGCTTAAATAATAGCATACTGAAAAAGATGGAAAAGTTATCTCGGCAACTCGGCGGCAACTTTAGTGAATTGGAGCTTATTCAAATTTTGCTTGATGAAAAACTTAAAAAAGTTGCCGCCGCCAAACCTCGTAGATGTGAGCGCGGTTCAAAGGTTCAGCGCTATATCCCGAGAACGATTAAAGAGGCGCTGGATTTGCGTGCTGATGGTCGCTGTGAGCACCACGAGTTTCTAACCGGCAGGCGCTGTTCGGCGAGAAATTATTTGGTTTACGACCATATTCAACCGGTGCGCGCTGGGGGTGCCTCGACGGTGACAAATTTGCGGGTGATTTGCCAAGCTCATAATACCGCCCGCGAGTTGGGATTTGGCGGAGATAAATCTGTGGAGAGAGGAATGGGAAAAATATGCAGGGTCTGTAGCTTGGATGACATAAAATTTGGCGCGAAAAAACGATTTTGCTGTGAGGGTGATGGAATCACAGAGGGTAAGATTTTCCGTGAAAAGTCGGACCGATGAGTAGGAAAGGTTTGATGGCAGTGAATGAGTGAAAAAGGTTTGATGGCAGTGAATGAGTGAAAAAGGTTTGATGGCAGTGAATGAGTGAAAAAGGTTTGATGGCAGTGAATGAATGAGAAAGGTGTGATGGCAGTGAATGAGTAAGAAAGGTTTGATGGCAGTGAATGAGTGAAAAAGGTTTGATGGCAGTGAGCAGCGTTGATGAGCGAGGACAATAGAAAAGTTCTCGCTGGTTGCTGGTTGCTGGTTGCTGGTTGCTGGTTGCTGGTTGCTGGTTGCTGGTTGCTGGTTGCTGGTTGCTGGTTGCTGGTTGCTGGTTGCGGGTTGCGGGCAAAAAAGAGGGGAATACCAAGTGCAGTATGGCACCACTTTATGCATGCTGCTTTTTTATTTACCCAAGGGGGAGAAATTATTTGTGTGCTCTTGGTACATTTATATTCTTGATATAAATCATAAATAGTAGAGCTTGTTTCTGACATTAATAGTGGTTGATTGCACTTATGCAAGATTAGCTTGCCATGCTGTCAATTTGCTTGTTTTAATACGGCCAGTGAAAATTTCAGAACGTATGGTCGGAGGGTTGAAGTTATGCAGAATATTTATTTAAAATTTTCCTTTTTTTGTTGCGTGATTTTTATGCATACTATGGCAAGTGGCACTAGTACCTTAGACGTGGTGAAAAAGCGCAAGGTTAAGGTTATAAAATGTGGGGTCAGTACTGGGCTGCCTGGATTTTCGGCACCTAATTCTAAAGGCCAGTGGATTGGTATGGATGTGGATATTTGTCGTGCAGTGGCCGCCGCCATCTTCAACGATCCGGAGAAGGTTCGGTATGTCTCACTTTCGGCACAACAAAGATTCACCGCTTTGCAATCTGGTGAAGTGGATATTTTATCTCGCAATACGACGCGGACACTTGGTAGAGATACTACTATAGGGCTGAATTTTGCACCTGTGGTTTATTATGATGGGCAAGGTTTTATGGTGAGAAAAGCTGATGGTATTAAATCGGCGAAAGATTTGAGTGGCGCTTCTATTTGTACGCAGCAGGGGACCACTACCGAATTGAACCTTTCAGATTATTTTAGAAGTCATAAAATGAAATTCAAACCTGTCGTTTTTGAAAGCAACGATGAGGTGACCCGCTCCTTTTTGAGTAAGCGTTGTGATGCTCTAACGACGGATGCGTCTGGTTTGGCGGCAGAACGAAGTAAACTTAAAAATCCCGATGCCTACCTTATTTTGCCCGAGATTATTTCTAAGGAACCCTTGGCCCCAGCAGTGAGACATGGCGACGATAATTGGTTAGATATTGTCACATGGACAGTCTATGCTTTGATTGCGGCGGAAGAGTTTGGCATTACGTCCAAAAATATTGACTCCTTTAAAAAAACGAAAGACCCAAAAATTCAACGGTTGTTGGGTCTTATCAAGGGCAATGGCAAGGCCTTGGGGCTGCCGGAAGATTGGGCCTATAACGCAATTAAGAAAGTTGGAAATTATGGTGAAATATTTGCCAGGAATGTGGGCGCATATTCTCCGCTTAAGCTGGAGCGAGGCTTTAATGGTCTGTGGAATAAAGGTGGTTTGATGTATGCTCCCCCCATACGCTAGCTTGGTCTGCTTTAACTATGAAAATACTAATGATATTGACTGCAAAAAGAAATTTACTGCAAGGGATTGTGTTATTATTAATTATAATAATATTGGGACTTTTATTTCTTAACGCCAAAAATAATTTATCTCAGCAGGGAATTCAAAGCGGTTTTCACTTTTTAGGACTAGAGTCAGGCTTTGAAGTTTCCGAAAGCGTTATAGATTTTACTCCGAGGGATACCTATTTTACTGCTTTGCTTGTCGGTATTTTGGGGACTTTGAAAGTCTCACTTGTCGGTGTGCTATTCGCTTTAATCATCGGTGTCTTTGTGGGACTTATGCGTTTGTCTGAGAATTGGTTGCTGGCGAAATTAAGTTTATCCTTTATCGAAATTATTCGCAATATACCCTTACTTCTACAATTATTTTTTTGGTATGCTCTCTTTACAGAGTTTTTGCCCTCGGTGAGAAATAGTTTAAGGCCCTTCTCCAATGTTTTTTTAAATAATAGAGGATTATTTTTACCCGCAGTAGAGCTAGGTGCTAGGTGGGATTTAATGTTTTTGAGTCTGGCGCTTTCCCTGGTGGTCTTGTTTTTTTATAGGAAAAAATGGCAAAAAATTAAAAATGATTTAGGTGTCGATTGGCGTTTTAAAAAATATATACTTTGTTTGCCCTTGGTGATGTTTCTTTTGCCCTGGGTATTTTCTGGGGCGAAGTTTGATTTCATTTTACCAAAACATATTGGTTTCAATATCGTCGATGGGATAAGTGCTTCACCAGAGTTTATAGGCCTGTTGCTTGGCCTTTCTCTCTATACGGGTGCCTTCATGGCGGAAATTATTCGATCGGGAATATTATCGGTGCATAAGGGCCAGTGGGAGGCCGCGAAATCTTTAGGTTTGAGCAGAACTCAAGTGCTTTTTAAGGTGGTCATCCCACAATCATTAAGGGTGATCATTCCTGCCATGACCAGTCAGATCTTAAACTTAATTAAAAATTCTTCTTTAGCAGTGGCGATCGCTTATCCCGACTTTGTTTCGGTGGCGAATACCATCTTAAATCAAACGGGTCAGGCGATTGAAGTGATTGGCATTATCATGGCGGTCTATTTAATCTTTTCCTTATCGACTTCTTTTTTTATGAATTGGTATAATAGGAAAGTCCTTTGGGGGCAGGTCAAGTGAAGAGCATAAAAATTTCTAAAAATCCTGAGCTACTGGCCTTACCTTATTTAAAGAGGTACCATGTCTGGTTAAAGAAAAATTTATTTGCCACTCCAATTGATACATTGATGTCTATCACCATTATTTTTATATTATGGAAAATGACGTCTTTTCTTTGGGATTGGTTGCTGACTTCTGCCGTTTGGGTGGGGACGGCGGAAAATTGTCGGCAAGCTCAAGGCGCTTGTATCGCCTTTCTTTTAGAAAAAGCACCCTTCATTTTATTTGGTTTCTACCCACAAGAGTCTATCTGGCGACCTCTTTTGCTTTTCTGCTTTTTTATATTGTTGATCGCTTTTTCTAAAAAGAGAGAAAGGTGGAATTTAAATTTGGGAATTTTTTGGTGTGCTTTTCTAGCGCTCTTTTTTATATTTATGGATGGCAGCTTTATCGGCCTTAAAAGGGTCGGTATAGAAAAATGGGGGGGCCTACCGCTGACTTTAATGTTGGCGGTCTTAGGTATCGGATTTTCTTATCCACTAGGTATCGCGCTTGCGCTAGGGAGAAAATCAAAATTACCAGTCCTTAAGGGCCTGAGTATTATTTATATAGAAAGCATTAGAGGGGTGCCTTTGATTTCTTTGCTTTTTATGAGTTCTGTCATGATGCCGCTCTTCTTACCCGAGGGCGTCACCCTGCATAAATTATTAAGGGCGCAATTGGCGATTATCTTTTTTTCTTCCGCTTATATGGCGGAAGTGGTGCGTGGTGGATTAGAAGCCATACCCCAAGGACAATGGGAGGCGGCGCGGGCCTTAGGCCTGAATAAAATGAGAATCCTGCAGCTGGTGGTTTTGCCGCAAGCATTAAGGGTGGTGATTGCGCCCACTGTAAACACTTTTATAGGACTTTTTAAAGATACCTCCCTAGTTATCATCATCGCCCTTTTTGATCTTATGTACACTGCTAAAGCCTCTTTAAAAGACCCTGAGTGGCTGGGGTTTTCTGTGGAGGCCTATATGTTTGTAGCGCTTATTTATTTTGTATTTTGCTTTTCCATGAGCAAATATTCTAGAAGACTTGAACGTGAAATGAGTAAAGGATAATTATGACGACACCAATAATTGAAATTAGTGAGATGCATAAATGGTTTGACGATTTCCATGTGTTAAAAGATATTAATCTAAAAATTGATAAGGGTGAAAAGATAGTCATCTGTGGGCCTTCTGGTTCCGGTAAATCGACCTTGGTTAGATGTTTAAACAATCTTGAAAAATATCAAAGCGGAAAAATTATTGTCAATGGACATTTGCTGGGGAAACGTGGCCAAAATGTTGAATTGATAAGAAAAGAAGTGGGGATGGTTTTTCAAAATTTTAACCTTTTTCCCCATAAAAATATTTTAGACAATCTGACCTTAGCACCCATATGGGTGAGAAATATGCCGAAAAAGGAGGCCGAAGAACGGGCCATGGAATATCTTTCTTTGGTTAAAATTGATGATCAAACCTATAAATTCCCAGCACAATTATCCGGTGGTCAACAACAAAGGGTGGCCATTGCTAGGGCGCTTTGTATGCAACCAAAAATTATGCTGTTTGACGAGCCAACCTCCGCCTTAGACCCCGAGATGGTGAAAGAGGTTTTAGATGTTATGGAAGATCTGGCGGCCAAAGGCATGACCATGTTGGTGGTCAGTCATGAAATGGGTTTTGCTAAACAAATTGCCGATAAGGTATTATTTATGGACGAGGGTCGTATTTTAGAAAGTGCTGTGCCAGAACTTTTTTTTAAATGCCCGAAACATGCTCGCACAAAAGAATTCTTAGCACAGGTTTTACATTAATCATTATTTTTTAATTGCTCAATGGTTTTGAGCACCATCTCCCGAGCGGTACCGCCACAATTATTTCTCATTTCAACGGCACAGGAAAAATTGAGTTTCTGAATAAATTTTTGAGATATTTTTGGGGCAAAAGATTGGACAGTTTGCCAGTGGATTTCATGAATCTGCAGAGTCTTTTTTTGCGCATAATCCACTAACTGAGCAACTTGTTTGTAGGCTTCGCGAAAAGGCACCCCTTGGTCAACCAATTCGTTGGCAAATTCTGTCGCCAATAAATGTCCTTTGTTTAACAGTTCCAATGCTTTTTCTTTGTTAATTTCTAAACCTTGGATAAAGTGGGGGAATATATCTAAGATCTTTGTTAATTCTTGGAACGAGTGGATGAAGACTTTTTTGAGTTCATGTAAATCGCTATTATAGCAGCTTGGTAAACCTTTCAGCAGGAGTTGTGCATTGGCCACGGCATTTATGATATGCGCGGATTTTCCTCTGGTTAATTCTGCCACATCTGGGTTTCTTTTATTTGGCATAATAGAGCTACCAGTAGAGAGAGAAGTTGGTAAGTTTAGAAGTGCTATATTTGATGAAGACCAAATGATGATGTCTTCACTCAAGCGACTGAGATGCAAGGCAGTGGATGAAAACCCTTCCAACGTCGAAATCATAAAGTCGCGATCCCCGACTGAATCGTAGGAGTTAAGACTAGGATTTTCAAAACCTAACTCTGTCGCAATGTCATTTAAATTTATGTCGAGAGTTGTCCCCGCGAGGGCGGCTGAACCTAACGGCATAGTCTGTAAGCAGATGGATTTCGCGAATTGTAATTTTTGTAAATCTCTGTGAAAGGCCACGGCGTAGGACATTAGGGTATGTGCGTACCTTACGGGTTGGCCATTTTGTAGGTGGGTAAGGCCTGGAATAATAATCTCAATATCTTTGCTCGACCTGGTACAAAGGGCATTGCTCAGGACTTTAATTTTTACTGAAATTTCATCTATGCATTGGACACAAAATAATCTTAAGGTGGTGGCGATAAGATCATTGCGAGAACGCCCTAGATGCATCTTTTTTCCCAAGTCCCCAAGCTTTTCTGTCACGAATCTTTCAAGATTCATATGCACGTCTTCATCTTCAATATGCCAGGGAAATTTATCCTCTTTTAATAAAAGTAAGGCCTGTGCAAAACTTTCCAGCAGCTGGGAAACTTCTGTCTCTGTTAAATAATGGGCGCGACCTAAGGCCCGCGCCCAGGCACTTTGTACTTTTATTTCATTGCTTGCCAAATATTTGTCTTCAGCAATACCATTTGTGAAGGTAAATAAGGGGGTCGCTTTTTGCGTCTTATAATTCGCTGTTAAAATTGCCATTTCTTTGATCCCTTAGGCCTGCCAGATGGTTATTAAAAGTAATTGTTTTACAATAACCTAGGGAGTGCTTGTGCAAACCTGAGTTATCGCTCTCAAAAGTTACACTCATTTCATCGTAGAGTGAATATTTTGATGATCTTTCCAATACCGTCATATGGCCATTTTGTAATCTTAGCTTAATCGTTCCGCTGAGGGTTTTTGCCGCCGCTGCAAAAAAGGCCAAGATCGCCTGAGTACTTGAACTATGCCAGTCACCGTCATAGATCAGTTCGCCGAATTGCTGGGCCAAGTTTCGCGAGATATTCATTAAATTTCGATCCCAGCATAAATGTTTTAAAGATTTTATACAAAAGTGTAATAAGGTGCCACCGGGAGTTTCATAAAGGCCGCGACTTTTAATACCGTTAGCGCGACCCTCAACGAGGTCGAGCACTCCCACCCCCGCTGCTCCGGCCAATTTATTTAATTGCGAGAGTAATTCACTGGGTTTTATATATTCATCGTTGAGATGGGTTGCAAAACCATTTTTGAATTGTAGTTTAACAATGCGACTATCGTGGTTTTGTTCACCGGGAGGGGTGACCCATTTATAAACTTCTTTTGGGTCGTATTCATCTGCTGGATTTTCTAAAATATCACCTTCTGTAGAGCGATGAAAAAGGTTCACATCTACACTGTATTTTTTTTCTTCCGACTGAAGAGGTAGTCCCTTTCCTGCGAGATATTGATTGAGATCTGCTCTACCGGTATAAGGCCAAAGTTTCCACGGTGCTATAATTTCTATATCGGGCACCAAATAGGCCCAAGATTTTTCAAAACGAATTTGGTCATTACCTTTTCCTGTCGCTCCATGAGCAATATATTGAACATTTCGAGATTTTGCAAAATAGGCCATGCGCTGGGCGATTAAGGGCCGGCTTAGCGCCGTACCCAAAAGGTAATCATCTTGATATACAGCATTCGCTCTCAGCGCCAAAGAGACATAATTCTCGGTAAATGTATCTTTGAGGTCTTCGTAGATAAGTTCGCAGGCGCCCAGTTCCAGCGCCCATTTTCTCAAGGCCTGCTCGTCGGGAGCGTTTCCACAATCAGCACAATAGGCCAGCACTTCGCCATTATAATGCTCTTTTAGCCATGGGATGATGGCCGAGGTGTCGAGACCTCCAGAAAAGGCCAGGAGAATTTTTGGTTTTTTAGTTTGAATCATCGATAAAATCCTTTTTTCACACTTATTATTCATTTGAACGCATATTTAATGGTCAATTTGGTCAAAATATGCCATATGTTAGGCATATGCAATCTTTTTTTTGCATAATATGCAGATCATTGCGAAGTTTTGGAGATTATGAAAGTGTTAAACAGCGTTTTTTGGCCTAGGTGCTCTTTTGTTGCTCTCCAGGGAGAGGGAAAATAATGAAAAATGATAGATCTTTGAGCGAGCATATTTCGCATTTGTTAAAAAGTACGCCGAGTGAAAATACCCCGGGAACTCAAGATGAGCTGGTGCAGGCGCTCTCGCAAAACAATATATCGGCGAATCAATCGAGTATCTCGCGCGCGCTAAGAAAATTAGGCGCTAAAAAGGCGGTCAGTTCCGGTGGCAAGGCCATTTACAAAATTGATCATGACATACCAGGCGAGCAAAAAGAACCGGAAAAACTTGTCCTGCAAGTGAGTTTTAATGATTCGCTTATTGTTGTCAGAACGCGGCCAGGTTCGGCTTCCTATGTTTCTTACCATTTAGATTTGATTTTTAAGGATGACATTTTGGGAACCATCGCTGGAGACGACACCATATTTGTCGCTCCTAAAAATATTTCAGAAGTTGAAAGTTGTGCTCTCAAAATTAGAGAAAAACTTCACAGTATGTTTTAAGTGAATATTTTTATCCTATTTTAGCAGAGTAAAATGAGGTCGTTACTATGAAAAAAATTATAATTCCTCTCCCTAGGAATGGATTTGACCCTACGGAAGCCGCGATTCCTTTTGGTAAATTAAAAAAGTCTGGCCATAAAATTGTCTTTAGTACGCCGGATGGTAGTGTGCCCAGTGCCGATCCCATCATGCTGACAGGAAAGGGACTAGGTCTTTTAAAAAATGTTTTGATGGCGAGAAAAGATGCTGTTACCGCCTATCAATTAATGCAAAACTCTCAAGAATTCCAAAGTCCCATTCGTTACGACGACATTCTCATTAATGACTATCGCGCTCTCATACTCGCGGGGGGTCATGCTAAAGGCATGCGCGAGTACCTTGAGTCCGAAGTGTTACAAAATATTTGCGCCAAATTTATGGGTGAAAAAAAAATAGTCGCGGCGGTTTGTCATGGTGTCGTTCTCTTGGCAAGAAGTAAAAGGCCAGACGGCAAATCCGTTCTCTTTGGCAAAAAAACCACAGCGCTGCTTAAATCTCAGGAAAAGCTTGCTTATAATCTCACTCGATTATGGCTGGGTGATTATTATTTAACTTATCCTGCCACAACGGTGGAAGATGAAGTCATGGCAAGTTTAAAAAAATCGAGGGATTTTATAGCGGGGGCCACCCCTTTGCTGAAAGATAGTGAAAACAATTTAAAAGCCGGATTCACTGTGGTGGATGGGCATTATATCTCGGCCCGCTGGCCGGGCGATATCTACTCCTTCTCCAACGAAATATTAAAATTACTAAATTAGGATGTCTCTGCTTTAAATAATACAAAACTTTTTTAAAATCAAATACAGAAAAAGGGAGAGCAGATGAAATATTTGTATAATCAAAATTTTCTATATAATGAAGAATTTTTTTATTATTAATATTTTTAAATAAAAAAAGAGTATTACTTTCTTTAGGAGACCAAATTTGGTTATACCAAATATTCTCATTATATTTATTTATTATTTCAATAATAGCGCTCAACGTAGTACCTCAAACAGAATTAGTATATATTTCTATTGTTCACTTAATGAAGACTTCGGGAGAAACTTTAAACCTTTTAGCTAGAGATTTTACCTGTCTAAGATTTAAATCACGCTCTCCTCTGAGAATTTTCGATACTACTGGCTGACCTCCAATCTCTTTAGCAAGGTCGGATTGATTGAGCCCTTGAAGCTCCATTATATAAGTCAACATTTCAACCCCACTGACTGACGAAGACTTATATTGATCTTGTTCATAGTCTCCAATTAATTTACTTAATGTCGTGAGATACATTTCAACTCCATTATCCTTAGCTTTTTCCTCGTTAGTATAGGAGATCAGCTTTTCTAGGATTCCGAGGGCCATGCCATGCTGTTTTTTAGAAGTGATGGGCAGAAGGGGGAAGACCTCTACAAGTTTGATGTAGTTAGAACTAACTTTTTGCAGAGAACCTTTTACATCTTCTTTAAGGGTATCAATTAATTTTTTAGCAGTGCTCATATCCTAGTCCTTCCATTTGTCTTTGTTGTATTCATTGTGAGTCAGAATGTGGGTTACTAGAACTACTTTCACTCCAAACTGAACCTGCGTTATAACTCTGACCTTGTTGCCTCCAACATCAAATACCGTCTGCCTACCTACAATGTCCACGTTTCCCCCAAATAGATTTTTAATATCTTGAGGTTTTTTAAATGCAGCTCCTTCAACAAGCTTGGTCCATCTATCCAGTGCTTTCCTACTGGTAGGATGTTTTTTCTTGAAGTTCTCTATGATATTTTTACCTAGCAGCTGCATTAGATTAAATATAGCAAATTGGCATATCGAATGCAAGTGAAATTTTGTAACTTGAGGTGTTTCGTTATAGGGATGCTATAATATCTTTTCATAGAGCATAAGCTGTTCTAACAAGAATGAGCAACTTTTTGTTTCTCCCTTTTCCTCGTTTTTATATGGACTCGTCGATGGGACTTTGAATTCTACTAGCTCATCAATAAAAATTGGGGCAATGGGCATTTTATGAGCAACAATCTTGCTTAAACTTGTCACAGTCTTTTCTAAAGAAAGTTCAAGCTTCTCTAGTTGTTCTAAGTAATTCTGGTAGGGGGACCACGCTGCTAGAGCATCTAAAAAATGTGATAACATTTTTTCTTTTTGACCATCATTTCGAGTTATTTTCCTCTCTATTTTTTTTAAATCTCTTCTCCTTTGTTTGAGAATTCTTTTGTGCAGTTTTGTATACCTTTTTTGCGATAAATTTGGATTGATCTGTTCGATTTCTAATTTATAATAATCTAAAATACTGATACGCTCAGCATATAACGTCGTTCCTTCAGTTATTAGGTATTCCTTTTTTTCTCTCAGGGATTCGTAACGGCCATAAATTTCTTTATTTTCCTCTAGATAAGTTGTCGTCTTAAATTTAATATCAATAATCTTTTTAAAATAAGTCATGATATTAAGAATGATATGGTTGTGATCATATATAATATCATCTTCAGTAACCACCTCATTCCTCTCTTGAGAAAATTCTTTTAATGCATGACAATCATTAAAAGAATTGGCCTTGGCAGTATTTTGTAGCAGACAACTGATGATGATAAGTTTAAAAGCAATGTTTTTCATTTTTTTTCTCCATTAAATATATTTTCTAAAAACATTGGATGGTTTTTAAAGACCGTTTTTAGATATGATTTATATTGTTTTTTATTTGACGCACAGTTTTCGTAATCATTCTCCATTGAATCCATAAAAGAATCTTGCTCTACTGGAGGATGTTCAATCCAATGGAGTTTTTCTTCCAGACATTTTTGACTCATCGTTAATGAATGAGGATTATCTGGAGTTTCAGGTGGAGAATTTTTAGCTCCACAAGAGCTTAAAACAAGGATTAAAAAGCTAACCAGACAATAGCTCACTTAATGCCCTCCAGTCGTTATGGATGTGGAATATTTAACCATATGGATATCTGCCGGGAACATGGCCTTTTCGAATTGCCCAATGTCTACGAATTTCCTAAATTTTAGGTATAATTTTTCATCCTGCATCTTAGATTTAAAAAAGGTCTTAAATTGAAAAGATATTTTCGAAATATTTGATTGATTTGTTGTGAAATATTTTTTCTTTGTCTCTTTTAAGAGACTTCCTAGATGAAGAAGTTGATAGACGCCCTCTTTTTCCTGGCGAATAATTTTTTTCCACCCCTGTTGAATATCAGCATAGGCATGCCAAAGAGTCTTAAGGCTTTTTGCTGCAAATCTATTCACAACTTTAATTTGAGAATTAAATTCTTTATCGAGGGTTATTTCCTTTTTATAGAGGGCGCAGGCCAGGTAGCGATTGCCTATTTCTCCTTGCAGAGGAAGGTCGGGGGGGGGGTGAGATTTCATGCTCATAGTTAAGGATTGTCATGAGCTGTAAAAAAAGGCCCTTTGTCCCTGTATTCGAAATATTCCAAGATGAGCTGGTTTTTCCTCTATCATGAGCAATAAGAATATCTCGCGTATCTCTATGGTATTTTTTAGCAATAAGCTCTTTCTGGTAAGACCAATTTATATGAGAAGAGTTATAAAAAACAAAATTTTGAGAATCTTGTAGATGGGTGGCAAAGTCATTATCTCCTACGGCACTTCTCTTTATTGTTTTTTTGATAAATTTGCAGAGATTTTTTGAAATATCATTGTTCTCAGCACATTTATATTTTTGATAGTCAACGACTAAGTTTTTCAGATATTGTTCGGCCCGTTGGCAAAAAAGGCCAAGGTTCTCATCATTAAATTCTATTATACCCTTTTGCTCGACGGCACCAATAACTAATTTTTTACCGGCCTGTTTTATCCAAATATTTTCTGTTGCAGACAAATTTAAAGTTAATAGGGCAAAAATGATAATGGTCATTAAATATTTCATATCTGGTTCTCCTTAAGTATTAATTTCTTAATTTTATTATTGATGTCATTGAGATATTTTTTGTGAATTTTTATGATCTGATTGCGTGCGACTGTATATTGTGCTCTCAATTCTTTAGGAGCGTCAGCGGAGCGGGAGTATTTATTGAGCTCATTGGTGAGTGACTCAAGTTCCAAAAACTTCTCATCAAAATATTTCTCGAACTCGCGCATCTCTTTAGTTTCTTTATCAAGGACCTTGGTCCTCTTTTCTACTTTCCTATTCTTGAATTGTTCTTTAGCTCTTTTTACGGAGTTTGTTTTATTAGGTATTCGACTAAGCTGACCTTCTTTTTGTTGGTCTTCTCGTAGTATATAGTGAACTGTCATTAATAACCCGATAAGAGGGAATATAAACAAACTTAGCTTTTTCATATTTTTCTCACTTTAAATAGAGGGGGAGGTTAACCCCCTCCTTAAAAATTTATTCTGCACATTGTTTATGATCTAAACAAACTCTCATTTCTATATTGGAAAACCCTTCAGAGATCATATACGTATTTAGATTATAATCTTTAGAGAGAGTTCCTGAAATCGTCGTCGTATTAGAGGTCGATCCACTGTGACGGGCGCCAACTAATTCATCCATTGATTTGAGAACGATCCCGCTTATCTGACAGTACTTATTGGATCCACAAAGATTCATCACCCCCTGGCCAATTTTAGAAAATAAGCGACTGTCGGCCGAGAGAACTTCAGGCCTTAGAGGCGTTACTTGCCAATCTTTAGCATATGAAGTTAGAAACAGCCCCTGCATATCTTGGTAGAGACCCTTTTCAAAAGCATCATTTAGCTGCTTACTTTCTGCGGGCGATCCATCTTGCTAATATCCAGACGGCATTTACCTGCGATAGGGTCTGACTTTTCGTAAAAGTGATAGCGTAAGGCCACATTTTGGATAAAAACAGCTTGATTAGCAGCAGGTGATTCGTAGACTGTCTGATTAACCGTTCGGCCCATCCTATTGCCTCGATTATCGGTGTAATTATAGTGGCGCTGCTTACTTTTTGCGTAACCACAGATGGCGCCTTGGGTAACGGGGATTTCAAAAGATTGTGATCCACCGAAAGACCCATCGAGATCGGACATAAGAAACCTTAATTCCTCTTGCTCACCAAATTCTTTTTGTATCTTGACTGGAATTGTTTTAAATTCCTCGGCCGTGCTCACCAACATCTGCGTATTATAGGGAAAATGATAGCTAATGAGTTGGTAATCAACTCCTATACCCGCGTCTTTCATTTTATTAATTTTTTTGGTTACTCCTGGATTCAGTCTGACGTTAAACACTGGGAGCGGCCGTAGGGAGTAATCGTTGATACCGGCATCTCTCATACGGTTATGCAGAGTCGCTATTTCAGATTCAACTCCAAGGGAGTAACTTGCAGAGGCGTATCCCACCACCTTACGCTCTAATAATTGAATGAGTTTTTCACTTCTGATCAGGGAGCCTTCCGCTAAACTTTGGATTCTCTCAAAACTTTGAGCTAGGTTGCTTTCAATATTGGAGAGCCATGCAAATTGATCTTTATAGGGCGCCCAGCCTACCAGCGCCGTATGATATTTTTGTGCAGCAAGAGTAACCTTAGATTGGATCGACCTCTGTCCCATGACCATTGCTTGTAATGAAGTTTTATGCTGAGACCTAAGTTGATACTTTTCATCTTCAGAATTTGCTAAGGTCAAATTGTTTATAAGATCATTATTCAATTGATTGATATCACCCCTAATAGACTTTGCTTCTGAGCGCGCTAGCTCGAGTTCAGATTTTGCTGCCGCATAGAGGCCGTATTCGTTCTTATGATCTTCGATATACTTGAGAACCTTAAATTTGGCATCGACAATTTTTTTGCTAAGATTTAAATTCTTAGCTGTTACACCGACGCTTGATGCAAAGGCCGGTGAGTAGGTTTGATTATTCTCTACTATTTTTGAGAATTCTTCTTCCGTTGGCATACGGTAAGTTAATTTTCTTAGGTTAAAAAGATCCTGACAATCGATACCACCATTGGTTAGATAAAACTTGCCCTGAAACTTCTTACTTCCCGGTTGCACGTAGACGGTTTTTTTATTTAAATGATCGCCAATAAGTGTCCCGATATTTTCCGTTGAAATCTTTGAGGTTAAAGCTGAAATATTGGTTCCACCATAGGGGAGAGCGTAAACATTACTGGTTAGAATTGCGATTATTGTCATCCATTTTGTCAGGGTCTTTAAACCCCGTTGTTGATTTGTCATTTTTTTCCTCCTTAAATAAGCAAAGTCAATCTGTGAAAGAACCATCGCAAAGAGGGTGCCAATAAAAAGATGCTGCGAGTAATTATCTAAGATATGGAATTTATGAGACTTGATACTAAATGATCACCTAGAGAGTTTCACTATCGAAACTTAATGTTGAAAAAAGTGGACTAAATTGGTACGTCACTTAAATGAGTTATAACCTGAACATCCTTTTAGTAGAAGACGACCCCCTTTGGGTTTTGTCCATTTAAGGAGAAGCTTGCGAGATACGGTGAGGTGAGTATCGCCACATCAATGAAGAGCGGGCTTGCGCTGCTAGATGAGCAGCTCTATGATCTGGCGGTTTTTGACTTAGACTTGGAGGAGCGGTTTGCCGGTTTTAAATTGGTGGCCAAGGCCAAACGGCTGGGCCTTTATAATATTATTTTAAGTGCTAATGAAAGCAACGATATCGTTAAGGAAGGGTATATTTTAGGCTGTATGGACTATCTCGCTAAGCCCATCTCCAGCAAGGCCTGTGATTTAGTTTTTCAAAAATTTTTTTTAATAAATAATACGCAAAAAGTTGAAGAGATGATCCAAGAGCGATTTATTAGCGTCGATCCGCAGACGATAGATATGCTGGAGATTATCAAAAGAATCAATCTCAGTGAGAAGACGGTGCTTATTACGGGTGAATCGGGCACGGGAAAAACTTGTTTGGCACAGATCATTCACGATGTAACAAAAGGTCCGGACAGGCCGTTTATTTCTCTCAACTGTTCTCAATTTAATGATTTGACTATCGATTCCGAACTCTTTGGCCATGTTAAAGGGGCCTTTACTGGGGCGATTAAAGATAAGATGGGATTGATTGAAAAATCAAAAGGTGGCACCCTCTTTTTAGATGAAGTTCACTCTCTTAGTGCCAGGGCACAACAAAAACTTCTCAAGACCTTAGATGATGGAATAATCTATCCAATGGGATCTGAGCGACCTAAATCCGTCAAATTTAGAGTTATCTGCGCCTCGTGCGAGCAGCTGGAAGGGCTTATGGCCGCAGGCAAGTTTCGCCAGGACCTTTATTTTAGAATCAAAACTTTTGAGCTGCACCTGCGGCCTTTAAGAGAAAGAAAAGTTGATATCTTGCTCTTGCTGCAATTTTATATCAATAAAGGGGAAAGAAAGATGGTGCTCTCTAGCGAAGTTGAAAAGGCCTTGATCAATTATCATTGGCCTGCCAATACGCGAGAAATTGAAGATTTAGTGGAAAATTGGAATATGCAAAGTGTTGGTATCGTCCAGCTAGAAAACCTACCAGCGAGAATGCGCGCTCCTGCTGCATCACTTGCAGACGCTGAATTTTTCACTGGTGAGCAATGCAGGATGCTCAATGAACTTGGGCTTAAAGAATTCACCAATCTTATAAAAAAGACTGCCATCACCAAAACTCTCAAAGAGAAAAATGGCAAGCAGGTGGAAGCAGCTAGAAAGCTCAAGATGAGCAAGTCCGCTCTGTCTAAGGCATTAGATAAAATGCAGGGGGGGCAAGATGAGCGACGAGTCCTTTAGGATACTTAAGCACGACATCAGGTCAAATATTGGTTCCATTTTTTCTGCTATCAAGTTGTTAAAAGAAAAGGGGGCCCTTAATGGAGAAAATCGTGCTGTGGTTGACCTCATTCTTGCTAAAGAAAAGAGTGTCGAAAGGATTCTAACAGAGCTGATCAACTTAGGTGAAGCTAAAACTTAAGTATCGTTATGCTGAAGTAGCGGTCAAATTTAAAAAGATTTTTTAAAGACACCTCCGCGTCTGAGGCATTCAGCATAGGGCAATTTGATCCAGGACTTTTGCAGATCATGGCATTCTCCGAGTATTTTGGCCTCTTCCTTTGAGAGGCCATGAAAGGTTGGATGGGCACAGCCGAGTAAAAGTAGGCCCGCTAATACGGGCCTATGGATTTTATTTTTTCTTGACAACTTTATTCGCCTCAACTTCTATAATCAGTTTTACTTCGTTGCCCAAGACATAGCCGGCGACTTTTTTAAGCCCCTTGTTCCATTTGAGACCAAATTTAGTGCGATCAATAATTCCTTTCGCCTCAAAGGCCATTTTATGGTTGCCCCAAGGGTCCACTACAGTGCCGCCCCAATCGATGATATCTAAAGTGATGGGTTGCTCAGTTTTGAGTATTTTGAGAACTCCTAAAATCTTGGTGGGAATTTTTCCCTTATAAGTGACCTTAGTGGAGGTGAAAGTTATCTTTGGATAAACTTTGACATTAAAAAAATCATCTGCTTTGAGGTGCTTGTCGCGATCTGGTTCGTTGGTATAAATCGACGCTGCATCAATTTCTACTTTTATATCTGAGAGCTTGCCGGTTTTGTCATCGTAATTGGCGGTGCCGGAAGATTTTTGGAAACGACCACTGACATTGGAAATTCCTAGATGGCGAATTTTGAAGCCTATTTTGCTATGTGATGGATCTAAAGTATAGGTGGCGGCCCAAAGCCCGGAAGTCAGCGCTAGGGCGGTAATAAAGGTTATCAATTTTGTCATAATGTCTCCAATGTAGTTTAGTTATTAAAGAGATTATCCTAATGGATATGCACGATGAGGTCTATGGGCCCACAAGAAATTGACAAAAAAAAATATCTACCGATATTCCTGAGGCTTACGTGGGCCTGAGGTCTTCGCCGCGGAGGTCAGTTTGGTCAGGCGTCGGGGCAACGTCCGTAGGAATTTTGGCCAATTTTTTAAGGTGCGGAAAAGCTCTCCCATGCCCAAGAGTTCCGCTTCGATTTGAATATTGCTGAGTGAGTGGCCATCTAAAACACGTTTCAGGGCAAAGGGATGATCCGTACGATGATTGATGCCAAAGTCACAAGTGGTGGCAGAGGCAATGTTACATTTTTCCAAGAGAGGGAATTGTTTTTTATGATACTCGCCACTGGGATAACAAAAGTGATGATAGGGTTTATCCACTAGGGAGCTTAGGTACTCGCGATTTTCGATAATTTCTTTTTCTGCCAATGGGAGATCGTGGGGAAAACGATGGCGATGAGTATGCAATTGGATATCCATGCCGTCGCGATGAGCGTTGATGATTTCTTGACCATTCATCAGGGAAAAGATCTGATCTTTTAAATGTGTAGGAATGGTCACTGCTAAAATTTTTGTTAAATCTTGCGCCAATTGCCACCTGGCCTTTTCAGCGAGCTGGTTTTCTCCGTATGCTATGAGCTCCCACAGGATCGCCTCTTTATCAGTGCTCTTCAGGGAGACGGCAAGCTCGCTGGCATCAAAGACGGTGATTTTCGTTTTCCAAAAAATATAGCGCAGCCAGAGGCGAAAAATAGGATTTTCTTTGGCGGAATAATAGCTGGTGAGATAGAGGGTCATGGGAATTTTTAATTCTTGGAGGATGGGATAGGCATGGGTGTAGGTGGATTTAAATCCATCGTCTACCGTGAGCACCAGGGAGTTTTTCGGCAATTTATCTTGGCGCCATAATTTAAGCGCCACTGCTAAACTAAGAAATTGAAACCCGGCCTTTTTGAGAAATTCCATCCTCGCCCTAAATTTAGCGGGGGCCATAAAGAGCCCTGGCATAAATTCGTGTTCATCGTGCAGGGAAAAGCCGTGGTAACAAAGAATTCTGAGGGCGTGGCGATTTTTAAAGCGCAAGAGGGCAAAGGCCCCTGAGTATTTGAAAAGTTGCAGCACAAGGCTTTTGAGAAAAATATACAAAAATTAGCTCCCTATTTTAAAAGCTATAACATATATATGAGGCCAGAAATAGTAAAAGAGTTTGCCTTGATAACTTGTATGCAGGGTAGGGGATGGAAAAGGTCTATGGGTTTCTGCATAAAAACTATTGTGAATGCGCTTTTATGCATTTATTTACTCTTTTTTGTTCATCTGGCAAGCGCCAAGAGCAGCTTTCGTTTTCATTTTAGGGAAAACCCGGAGGGCTGGTCACAATGGGGTAATGGCATGGGCCGTTACGATTCAGCACAGGGTAGAAGTGGAAGAGGGGGGAAATTGGGTTCCTTGGCGCTCAGCAATCAATTTGGCCAAGAGCATACCTGGTATAAAAAATTCAGCGGCCTAAAAGCTGGCACTTATAAAGTCAGTGCTTTTATCAAAGGCTCTGGCATACGCCAGGGAAAATGGCGTCAATCTTTTTGGGCATTTTTTCGCACCACGGGAGAAATTCATTCGGCCTTGGAAAATATCTATGGTGATTTTGCCTGGTCAAAATTATCTTATACTGCGGAAGTGGGTGCCAATGGTGTTTTAGAGTTATGGTTTCGTTTAAAGACAGTGGGCAAGGTCTGGGTTGACGATATTAAAATCCATCCTTACTCCGGTAAAAATCGCCAGGTAAGTTTTATTAAATCCACTGCGAAAGCAGCGTTGCCGACACTTCATCCTATAAAAGGCAAAAGCGCCAGAACTACGGCCAAAACGGCCACCAGAAAAAAAATCTTTGATAGTGAAATAGTTTTGCCCTGGTCGGAGTATTATAATTTTCCGTTAGCGCAAATGCAGTTGAAACTTTGGCCCCAATACGATTATATTTCTTTGCAAGTGACCAATCCCGGCACAGAAATTTTACCTTTCGTTTTGGTTCTGGGGGACGAGCAAAGTCAAGGCTATTGGAATCAACTCAATCATTATACTCAATTGGCACCGGGAGTAAATCATTTGCGTTTTTCTTTGCGCCGATCGGTAGGGGAGAGGGGATCGGTGAGCGTCGCCAGGCCGCTCAATTTGCAAAAAATTAAAAAGTTTTTTATCGCCATTGGTGCCGAATCTCAAGAGTTGAAAAAAATTAAAGTGACGGTTGCCAATATTTCTCTCGAGAATCTTGCAACGGCAAAATTTTTTCCTGGATTAGTGGCGCTGGATTTTGTGAACAATCCGAAAAATGCCTTTCCAGGGTTTATCCCTATCACCACGCAAGATTTTTATCATCCGATACTAAAATTAGGGTTTTCAGATTTTACAGAGTTTTGGCGGGTGCACGATTCAACCTATGCGGATCTTTTGCATCGAGATGCTATCCTGCCGATCAAGGGAGGGTTTAACGTCGATCTACCCAATGGAAAATATACTGTCCGTTTAGTGGCAAACTATTTGGGCGATTGGGATGTCCCTTTTCACCACGACCGGCATATCGAAATGCAAGGGGAAACCGTCTTTCATGAAAGTAGAAGAGGCGCCATTGATTATATAAAAGATTATTTACAATTTGAATTGGTGGAACCCACCAGAGCTGATAATCCTTATCAACTTTATTTAAAAAAAATTTTTCGCCCTATTGAAAAAGTTGTCGAAGTCAAAAATGGTCAATTGTATATAGAATTTGCCAGCGACCCCTCGGGCATTGGCCTAAATTCTTTGTTGATTTGGCCCTTGGCCAAAGAGGCGCAAGGACGTGCTTTTGTTGCTGAACTGGAGAAATCTTTAAGTCACGATTTTGCAAACAAAATTAGAAAAATTGCCGGCCGTCTGACATTTCAAAAAGACCCGATCACCCTGGTGGCGGCCGGCCAGTCCTTAACTTTTAATAATATTCGTGGCAGACCCTTTAAGAAACTGAGCTTTGCCGGGGGCCTAGGGGCCTGGCCTACCAAGGTTTTAAAAATTGGGCCTTTCACGAAAGATCGCCATTTGCATGTCTCCACGAAAGATAAAAAAATCTTGATTAGAAGAACGGTCAATCAATTTGTAGGCCACGAACTCAACCACGAAACATTTGAGCTCGCGCCGCGCTTTTTAAAAGAAGTAACAGAGGGAGAGAAAATATTCATTCAGAAAAATAATATTTTATATTTATGGTTGCAATACCCCATCAAAAATAAATGGCGGAAAAAAACCTATCGGTCAACGCTCACTCTGACCCTCGATAAGTTAGCGTTTAAATATCCCCTACGCTTAAAAGTTTTGCCCTATAGCTTACCCAAAGTACCTATTTCCGTTGGTTTTTTAGGGCTAAACCCTATGAAATTTTCTTATTACCGCGGGCCAGAAATAAAGCGTCAGCGGATGAAATGGGCGAAGCTGGCCTTGAAAACTTTACTTGGGCGCGGCTTTACCACCTGGAGCGGTCTACCTGCAGGAGAATTGCATCGTTCAGGTAGTGAAATTCAGCTACAGACGGCAGAGATCGATGAGTTGTTTAGCTACGCTAAAAAATTGGGGTTTACGGGCAAGGTTTTTAGTTACGGGGGAGATTTTCTCGCACCACTTTTACATGGTACCATTGCCGGTCGGCCCAGCGAATGGAGTTATGAGAAATATTTAAAAAAAATCTCACTGCCCCTGAAGAAAAAAATGGCGTCGTGGCCGGCCATTATCTACAGTTATAGCGACGAGCCCACCGGTTATCAAAATCGTTTAGACGAAGATATTAAATTTGGGAAATTGCTTAAAAAGCATCTGCCCCATTTGCAGTTGGGAGGCTTTGTGCCAATGCAAAAATCCTCAGGTAAAATCCATCAACTTTACGACGTCTTCGATGAGGGGTCCTATGCTAATTATCTACCAGCGCTGGCGAATAAATTTAAAAAGCAAAAAAAGAAATGGGGGATCTATAATGCCGCCCCACGCTCCTTTGATGACCCCCGCTACTCCTATGGGCTGGGACTCTATCGCGCCTATCAATTGGGGCTTTCCCATCGCCTCGGTTGGCATTTTTCCGGCTTTAATAATTATCCCTATTACGATTTAGATGGCCGAGAAAGTGATGCAGCGATGCTTTACCCCACTAGTGATGGAAAATTACTGAGCAGTATTAAATTTGAATTGGCGAGCTTGGGGCTCCAGGAATTTAGAAGTTTATTATTGGCAGAAAAATTGGCCAAGCAAGGGCATAAAGAGCTGCAAAAGTATCTCCAGAAAATGCGGAAAAATTTGCACAATCTGCCGGAAAATTTCCTCTCTCTACCCGGCCAGCAGTCATTGGACCTTTTAATAAACAATCTCTTGCCAAAGTTTGCGTTAAAAAAAAATTAACCAAGAAGTGCCATGCACTCGGTGCTCTGTCCAAAGTGCATGGCACCTCTTAATGATGGCACCTCTTAATGGCACCTCTTAACTTTCATTAATAGACTATCGACACAGTAAAGGTTGTCGAATATGATCCTGGAACTTGGGATGCTCCAAGAGCTGCTCTTGTGGCCCCAACTCTCCAACCATCAATTCCACTACCAGGAATCGATTCAGGGCTATTATGTATGAACGAATCTACAGCGATAGTCTCATTAGTGCCACCAGCGCCAGTAGTCATAATAACTGTACCATCAGCGGGTAACGTTACTGTATAACTACGATTTGGCTCCCCAGAAATAAAGAACTCTGCTGTCTCCAAGTCTGCAGATGGGCTAAGACTTTTAGCAGAATCCCCCTGAATCCCCTCTCCAAAGATTAAGTCTGTGCTATTAGTTAACGACAAAGAGGCAATAACGGATGCCGTCGCTGTTCCATCAGCATTGGCAGTGTTTCCACCTTGTGCGTAAATATTTACACTCAACAAAAATGCACCAACCATTAAAACTGTTTTTGTAAACTTCATAACTTCCTCCACATACGTTCTACAAATTATATCAATTCAGAAGTCCCAATTCTAACAGTTTTCAGGTTGTGATACAAGTGGGTCGTTGCGCCATTTTCTAAAAATCTTTTGATTTTAAATAGATAGATCCTGATTAGTCAGTTAGCTCATCCAAAGAGACAGGATCACTGTAAATACAGGCATATAGAAGCCGATCGAAAGCCTGGT
>Ga0316206_1001078_pt1 | contig 27516 bp, 23 predicted proteins | sample 6monthpyrite_MG_FD_204942 | JGI IMG/M metagenome (GOLD analysis project Ga0316206, IMG submission 204942) | Microbial mat bacterial communities from mineral coupon in-situ incubated in ocean water Damariscotta River, Maine, United States -... | ecosystem: Environmental > Aquatic > Marine >... | reverse complement strand
ATAGACCTGTTTGCCTAAAATGGATATTCGTCTCGGCTCGATCAGGGCCGACTAAATGATTGACGATCCAACGCGAGAGTGAGACAACCATGTCGACCGATCAAGCGACCGAGACACCAGACTCCATACCCGAAACGACGCTCGATTCCGTGGTCATCCGATTCTGTGGCGATTCGGGCGATGGGATGCAACTCACCGGCGGACAGTTCACCGAGACCTCAGCACTCTTCGGCAACGACTTTGCCACCTTCCCCGACTTCCCCGCAGAGATCCGAGCGCCCAAGGGCACGACATTTGGCGTTTCTGGGTTCCAGGTACACTTCTCCTCCGAGAGCATCTACACCCCCGGCGATCGCGTCAACGCGATGGTCGCGATGAACCCGGCCGGGCTCAAAGTCAATATCCAAGATGTCGAACCCGGAGGCATCATCATCGTCAACGAGGACGAGTTCACCAAGGGAAACCTCGCTAAGTGCGGGTATATCGATGGATACAACCCGCTCGACGATGAGGAAATTAATAATAAATATCACCTTGTCCGGGTGCCCATGTCGCGCCTGACCAAAGAATCGCTCGCCGACTCGGGGATGGGTGCCAAAGACATCAACCGATGCCGAAACATGTTCGCCCTCGGCATTGTCTACTGGCTTTACGAACGCCCACTCGAACAGACCAAAGCCTACTTGACGAAAAAGTTTGGAGAGAACAAAGGCTTGCCTGAGGTCGCCAAAATCAACATCCGGGCGCTCGAAGCCGGGTACTACTTCGGTGAAACCGCAGAGGTCTTCCCCTCAAGGTACCGCGTTCCCCCGGCCAAACTCGCTAAGGGCACCTACCGACAGATCAGCGGCAACGAGGCAACGGTCCTCGGGCTCGTCACCGCATCGCAAAAAGCCAACAAACCGATCCTTTATGCGAGCTATCCAATCACTCCCGCATCGAGCGTGATTCATGGGCTTGCCCATCTCAAACGATTCGGGATCAAGACCATCCAGTCCGAGGACGAGATCGCTGCGGTCTGTACCGCCATCGGCGCGAGCTTCGCTGGCGATATCGGCGTCACGGGGACCTCGGGCCCGGGGCTTGCGCTCAAAGGCGAAGCGATGGGGCTCGCATTGATGCTCGAGCTGCCTTTGGTCGTGGTCAATGTCCAACGGGCGGGCCCGGCGACCGGGTTGCCCACCAAAACCGAACAAGCCGACCTTTTGCAGGCAATGTACGGCAGGCATTGCGAGAGCCCAGTGATTGTCGTCGCTCCCCGAAGCCCGTCGGACTGTTTCGACATGGCCATCGAAGCGGTGCGTCTGGCGGTGAAATACATGTGCCCGGTGATTTATCTTTCCGACGGCTACATCGCCAACGGGGCTGAGCCTTGGAAGGTGCCCAGTGTCGATGCGATCCCCGAGATCCATATCACCCATCCGACCCAAAACGACATCCCCGAAGGGAGTTTCAAGCCCTACACCCGCGACCCAGAAACCCTCTCACGACCGTGGGCAATCCCCGGCACCGAAGGGCTCGAGCATCGGCTCGGGAGTCTGGAAAAGGAAGCCGAGACGGGCAATGTGTCCTACGACCCTGACAACCACGATCTGATGGTGCGGCTGCGGGCCCAAAAGGTCGCCAACGCGGCGGACTCGATCCCGCTGCTCGAAGTCAACGGCGATCCATCGGGCGATGTCCTCGTTCTGGGGTGGGGAGGAACCTATGGCTCGATCACGACTGCTGTCGAACAAGTCCGCGCGAAGGGACACTCGGTCAGTTCGGCCCATCTGCAGTACCTCAACCCGTTCCCATCGAACACCGAAGAGGTCTTGCGATCGTTCAAGAAGATCGTGATCCCGGAGATCAACCTTGGTCAACTGAGCATGCTCATCCGATCCAAGTTCCTCATCGACACGATCGGGATCAATATCGTCAAAGGGCAACCCTTCCGCGTCGATACACTCGTCGAACGGATCACGGAGGTGTGCGAGCAATGAGTACCATCGAATCCAATGACACGAATCTCCCGATCTACACCGCCAAGGATTTCACCACGGACCAGGATGTCCGGTGGTGCCCGGGGTGCGGCGATTACGCGGTGCTCTCGGCAGTTCGCAAGGCCTTGCCTGATATTGGGCGTAAGAAGGAAGACTTTGTCTTCGTCTCCGGGATCGGGTGTGCAGCCCGGTTCCCGTATTACATGGATACCTACGGCATGCACTCGATCCACGGGCGTGGTCTGGCCATCGCAACGGGTGTGAAGTGTGCCAATCCCAAGCTCGAGGTCTGCATGGTGTCCGGTGATGGCGACCTGCTCTCGATCGGGGGCAACCACACGATCCATACCCTGCGCCGTAATGTGGATATCACGATCCTGCTGCTCAACAACAAGATCTACGGGCTCACCAAAGGGCAGTATTCCCCGACGAGCGAGACGGGAAAAATCTCGCCGACCTCGCCTGCAGGTTCAATTGACTATCCGATCAACCCGATCGCCCTGACCGTCGCGACGGGGTGTACTTTCATTGCCCGCTCGATTGATGTGGACATGAAGGGCATGGACATCATCCTCAAACGCGCGATGGCCCATCGCGGGACCTCGTTTGTCGAGGTCTATCAGGACTGCAACATTTTCAACCACAAGGCCTGGTTCTACGCATCGCAGAAGGACACGATGCCCGAAAACACGATCAAGGTCGAGCACGGCAAGCCTCTGGTCTTCGGGGCCAATCGTGACAAGGGCATCCGGTTCAACTGCGGGCATCCTGAGGTGGTCTCGCTCGAAGACGGGAAATACAACGAGTCCGACCTGATTATCCACGACGAGACGGATCGTTTGTTGGTTACGCTCTATGCCCAGATGGCGTATCCAGATTTCCCTGAGCCGATCGGGATTCTCCATGCCGATCCGACCAAGCCGACCTACAACGACCTGCTCTATCAGCAGCTCGAAGAGGCTCAGGGAATAGGTGGTCAGCCCGATCTACAGGCGCTCATCGCCGGGAATGAATCTTGGGAAGTAGGGTAAATCTTCGGACAATGCCTGCGGGCTGCTCGGCTTGAAGTGTGTATGGATGAATCAAATCACAAAGCGCCTCTAGAGTCTCGGCTTTGGCTGATGCGATGCGGTCCCATTGGCAAGAGCTTGATGGTGGTGGTCTTGGCGCTCGGGTTCTTCTTGCAGACAGTGTTGGTGTATACCGATACCAAATCGAGTGTCCAACTCGACGCCCTAGGAGTCGTTGGACGCGGACTCTGGATGCAGAACAACTGCCAGGCATGCCACCAAATTTACGGGTTTGGCGGGTTCTTGGGGCCAGATCTGACCAACGCAGCATCTCGGCTCGAACGCGATCAACTCGAAGCCCAACTTGCCCTCGGGCAGGGGCAGATGCCTCGCATTGAGATGGACGCCGATGAGGTCGATGCACTCTGGACATTTTTGGTTGCGGTCGATCAGACCGGGATCGGGCAGGCTCGGCATCCTGATCTGGTCAAGGTCGCCAACTTTGCGCAGGCGAAAACGAACCCGCAGAGCAAAGCGATCGCATCGACGATCGCACAATCGGGGGATGCACTGGTCGATGCCGGGTTCACGCTCTTCCAGTCGAGCACCTGCTTGGCGTGTCATGTGTATTTCTCAGCGTCGTCGGTGGGGGCTCCAGATTTGTCGATCTCGGTGGGTACGCTCGGGACCGATGAGTTGATGGATGTGCTCGAGTACGGTCGATTGCCCAAGATGCCTCCGGCGGGGTTCTCGCTAACCCAGCGGGCACAGGTGGTCGCGTTTCTTGAGTTTCTGACCAAAGAGCGTGAGGCGATCCGGTCGCAGATCGAGGGCAAGCCCAACACATTTTGGACGACACTGCCTTGGTGGGAGTACGAATGACGCAGATGCTCGCGACATCCCATCCCGACGAGCCCGAGTTGATGACGGGCGATCCGTCGCGCCAGCACGCAACGCTGACCTTTTTGCGCGGGGCGGTGATTGCGCTGAGTATCGCGCTAATCGCGGGATTGCTCGGGTTTATCTACTACATCCCTAGGGTGGCACCGGTGATGCAGAAACTTGGCATCGAGTTCGCTGGGCTTCGTTCGATCCATACGACCTTCGTGGTCGCATTTATTTTTCTTGCTAGTGTCGGGGTGGTGCATCGATACTTTGAAGATGTCGCCGGGGCGATGGGGGCTGGTGAACGGCTGCGGACACGGGCGCAGGTGATCCTGTGGGCGATCGCGGGGGGGGGCATCCTTGGGTCCCTGCTCGGGGGGGTGTTCTCTGGGCGGGAGTACATCGGGTTCCACCCAGTTTTCTCGATCCCGATCCTGCTCGGGTGGCTGCTCTTTGCATGGAACTTCTATTCGAATCTGGGCAAGGGGCTTTTGCATCGCCCTGTGCATGTGTCGATGTGGGCGGTGGGGGTTGTGTTCTTTACCTATACCTTTATCGAGCAGCACGCCTGGATGCTCGATCGTGTGTATGCCGATCCGCTGGTTGATCTGCGGGTGCAGTGGAAAGCGACCGGGACGCTGGTGGGGAGTTTCAATCTGTTTGTCTACGGCAGCCTGTACTATCTGGGAGTGAAACTCAGCAACGACGAGTCGTATGCCCATTCGAGGTTGGCGTATGCACTCTTCGGGGTGGGGTTGCTCAACTCATTTACGAACTTTGGGCATCATACCTATCACTTACCTCAGAACCATGCGGTGAAGTGGATCAGCTTTGTCATCAGCATGACAGAGATCATCATACTGACGCGGGTGGTGTGGGATATTACAGCGATGCTCTGGAGCCGATGCCCTGGCCCGGCGTGTCCGATCAGGTGGTTTCTGGCATCGGTCAAGTGGTGGACCGCTTATATTCTGGCGACTTCGATCGTGATCTCGATCCCGCCGTTCAACGCGCTGATCCATGGGACGACGGTGGTGATGGGGCACGCGATGGGGGCCACGATAGGGATCGACGCAATGGTGCTCTTTGCGGCGATGACCTGGATAACGATCGAGATGTATCGTCGCCATGGAATCGCGCCGATGGTGCTCGAATCGGTGAAGTTTCGGCGATGGATCATCGGGCTCAATATCGGGGTTGTGGTGCTTATTGGATCGCTGACAATCTACGGGCTTATTGCTTCAGTCTATCGATATCAGGGGCTTGGTGAGCCCGGGTGGGTGCTCGGGTCGAGGCACTATGTGCTCGCCGGGGCGGGGCTCATCGCAGCGTTGTTTTTTGGCAAGATGCTCAACGCATGGGGCGGGCTGCTCTTTGGGCCTGGGGCCCGGCGTGCCAAGTGAAGATCGATCCCGTTTTCATCGGAGGGCGCCACTATTCACCTAAGGGCGCAGTAGTGCCGAAGTTCAAGCGATGTCGAGGCCGCTGCTGCACCGATGACGGCGTGTAATTGGTACCAGTTGCTGATGGTGAGAAATCGCTTGAGTTGGCAGCATTATCCCCTTGCGAGTGTGATCGGGCTGCTTTGAGCATCTCATCGACATCGCGCTCGGCGAGATCGCAAGGTACATCTGGACTCCGCAGATCGCCTACGACCTGATCTATCAGTAGCTCGAAGAGGCTCAGGACTCAGGTGGTCAGCATGGTCTCTAAGCACTCATTCGGGGCAATGAATCTTGGGTAGTAGAATAGAAGTTGATCCCAAATTCCTTGTGTCTGATGAAGTCAGGATAGTTGTGCCGGCATGAAAATATCTAATGTTTTCGGTTCTTGAGATTCACCGAGACCGATAAAGAGCCGAATGAGTGTCCAAACACACCCTTACCGGAGGCATTATCCATGGCGCTCAACCAAGCCCAAATAGATCGACTCACATCCAGTTTTCAGGCAGTCGAGCCTCAACTCGACCTCGTCGTATCCGTTTTTTACGGTAAACTCTTCGAGACCGCACCGGCTATCCGCTCGATGTTCCCCGATGACTTAGGAAAACAGAAGCAGCACATGGTCAGCGCACTCATGCTCGTCGCCAAGAACATCCCCAATATCGAGAACCTCGCCGTACCACTTCGTGAGATGGGTGCCCGCCATGTCGGCTATGGGGCTGAAGAAGCACATTTCCCGGTCGTTCGAAACACTATGGTTTTCGCGCTCGGCGAGGTCGCCGGTTACATATGGACTCAACAGATCGCTGATGATTGGTCAACTGCCCTCGATGCCATCGCTGGCTATATGATCGAGGGCATGAACGAATCCAAAGCCAAGGCAGCCTGATTCCAAGAATATTCGATTTCTCATTGGGCACCATCTGTGGTGCCCTTTTTCATACCTCAGCAGGATATGATTTCTTGCACCGAACCAGAATTACACCGAAACAAGGCAGAATCCACCATGCGCACGCACACCTGCTCCCAGCTCAAAGAATCAAACATTGGCGACACCGTCACCCTCTGCGGGTGGGTCAACGCCTATCGCGGGCACGGCGGGGGGCTCATCTTCGTTGATATGCGCGACCGCGCTGGGATCACCCAGGTGGTATTTGATTCTGAAGATGGCAACGAAGCGACCATGGAAGCGGGCGATCGGCTTCGCAACGAGGACTGCATCAAGGTGACGGGCGTCGTTCGCGCCCGGGGCAAAGCAAACCCCAAGATCGCCACGGGTACCATCGAGATCGTTGTCACCGAACTTGAAGTGCTCTCGAAGACCAAAAAACTCCCCTTCATCCCCAGCAACGAGAAGGACCTTCCTAACGAAGAGGTCCGTCTTCGCTATCGTTACATCGACATGCGTCGCCCGACGATGCAGAGCATCCTCCGTACCCGCCACCGCATCGCCAAACTCACCCGCAATTACTTCGACGAGCACGAGTTTATCGAGGTCGAGACCCCCGTGCTGTGTCGCTCAACACCGGAAGGAGCCCGCGACTTCTTGGTGCCATCACGCAATCAAGAGGGCATGTGGTACGCGCTGCCGCAGTCGCCCCAGCTCTTCAAGCAGATTCTGATGGTGGGGGGGTGCGATCGCTACCTTCAGATTGTCAAGTGCTTCCGCGACGAAGACCCCCGCGCCGACCGCCAGGCCGAGTTCACGCAGATCGACCTCGAGATGAGTTTCGTCGATCGCGACGAAGTGCTTGAAATCATGGAGGGTTTCGCGAAGAAGATTTGGAAAGAGATGCTCGATGTTGATCTTCCAGACTTCCCACGCTTGACCTACCGCCAGGCCATGGACACCTACGGCATCGACCGCCCGGACACCCGCTTTGATCTCAAACTCGTCGATATCTCCGATCTCGCTGCCAAGGCCGATTTTGGGGTCTTTACCGATGCGCTCGCCAAAAACAAGGGCGTCGTCAAGGCCATCCGTGTGCCCGGCGCAGCGACCAAGTTCTCTCGTAAAGTGATGGACAAGTTCAACCCATTCGTCGAGCAGTTCGGCGCGGGCGGCGCACCCACCGTCAAGTTCGTCGATGGAGAGTTCTCCACCGGCATCGCCAAGTTCCTTGGAGGCATCAAAGACGAACTCATCGAGCGCCTCAATCTCGAAGACGGCGACGCGGTGGTCTTCGGTGCTGATTCATACAACACCTGCACCAAAGCGCTCGGAGAACTCAGGCTCAAGATCGCCAAAGAGCACGACTACATTCCTGAGGGCAAGTGGAACTTCCTCTGGGTTTATGACTTCCCGATGTTCGAATACGACGAAGAATCCGAGCGCTACCACTCGCTCCATCACCCATTCACTGCGCCGACTAAGGCAGAAACCGAGCGGTTTATGGCCAGCGACGCCAAGGACATCGACACCGTCGAATCCATCGTCTCCGACGGGTACGACATGATCTGCAACGGCTCCGAGATCGGTGGCGGCTCGATCCGTATCCACCAGCAAGAGGTCCAGTCCAAGGTATTCGAGCTACTTGGCATGTCACAAGAAGAAGCCAAGCTCAAGTTCAGCTTCCTCCTCGACGCCCTCACCTACGGCGCACCGCCCCACGGCGGCGTCGCCTTCGGGCTCGATCGTCTCGTGATGCACATCATCGGCACCGAAAACATCCGCGATGTCATCGCCTTCCCCAAATCACTCACCGGCGTGGATCTCATGTGCGATGCGCCCAATGTCGTCGATGACGAGCAACTCGCCGAACTCCATGTCCGCTCCACCGCGACTGTCCAAGCATAATCAGATCAGCCCGAAGGAGATCATCCAATGACCACGCTCCAAGCAGAACCAGGATTGTCATCACTCACCATCGCCGGGCATTCGTTCGACTCCCGGCTTCTCGTCGGCACCGGCAAGTATGCCTCGATGGAACTCATGAAAGAAGCCCTTGACGCATCGGGAGCCGAGGTCATCACGGTGGCCGTGCGACGCGAACGACTCTTCAACGACGAGGGCAAGAGTTTACTCGAATACATCGACCTGAGCCGATACACCATCCTCCCCAACACCGCCGGGTGTTTCAACGCAGAGGACGCGGTCCGTGTCTCGCGCCTCGGGCGTGAACTCCTCGACCAGCTCGACAATCCCGGCGCAAGTTGGGTCAAGCTCGAAGTCCTCGGCGACAAGAAAACCCTCCTCCCCGACCCCTTCGGCACCCTTGAAGCCGTCGAAACACTCGTCGCCGACGGGTTCAATGTGCTCTGCTACACCTCCGATGATCCAATCAGTGCCAAACGCATTAAAGACGCCGGCGCGGTCGCCGTTATGCCCGCGGGTTCACCGATCGGTTCGGGGCAAGGTGTATTGAATATCAACAACATCGTCCTGTGCCTCGAACTCCTCAAAGAGAACGATCCAGACTTCCCCGTCATCGTCGATGCTGGCGTTGGCAGCGCGTCCGATGTTGCTCAAGCGATGGAACTCGGAGCCGACGGCGTCCTGCTCAACACCGCCATCGCACACGCGAGCGATCCGATCATGATGGCCCACGCCATGCGCAAGGGGTGCGAAGCTGGTCGCCAGAGTTTTCTTGCGGGACGAATCCCCAAGAAACTTTACGCCACCGCCAGTTCCCCAATGGAAGGCACGATCTCCTACATCCCCGGCGAGTAAGATTTGTAAATCTACGGGCTGTCGAGCACAATCGTCGATCCTGAAGGCTCGCTCGCTTTACCCGTGATGCACGCGATGATCTTCCCCGCCACCATCTCCGCGGAGAGTGTGTTCGCCGTCGGCAGCATCTCCTCCGACACAATTGATCTCAGCATCGCAGTCTCCACCGCACCCGGCGCGATGGTGTAGGCCCGCACCCCAAACTCGCCATACTCATTGTGCAAGCATCGTGTGAGTCCGTCGATTGCCGCTTTCGTACACCCATACACGCCGAGCCCAAAGAACGGATCGAGCATCGCCACCGATGCCACATTGACCACACATCCCTTCGTTTCGATCAGTTCGTCAAGGCACAGCCGGACTAACTCGATCGGACCGATGGCATTGGTCGCAAATACAGACTCGATCTCAGATTCGCTCAACTCGCCGAGGGCTTTACAAGTCCCAAGGGCGGCATTATTGACGATGGCACAAAGTTGCCCGAACGCGTTGCTCTGAGACACAATCTTCGGTCGATCATCACCAGTTGAAAGATCGCCGCGAACGGCTATCCAATCAATATCCTGTTGACCGATCGCCGTCCCTGTCTCGATAAGCGGCTCAAGCGTTCGCCCAACAAGCACCACCCGGTATCCCCGCGCCCCAAGCCCGATCGCGGTCGCCCGCCCGATCCCGGACCCTGCACCGGTCACAATCACAACCTGAGTTTCATCATTCGTTCGCATGGGAGAGTCTACGATCCAACTATGCCCAGATTCTCGAATCGATTCTGACTGAATCTACATGAGATATACGCAAATTCACCGATATCTGTGATGCGGTACGAATAAACACCTCTCAGCGAGATACCCAACGCCCGGAGCGAGCCAATGAGCCCACACTCAGTAGCACCGTCTTGGATCACCAGCGAGCCCACCCATCATGCTCAGGCAAAGGTCGTTGCGACCTTAGGCCCGGCATCAGACAACGATGAGATGCTCGAAAAACTCATCGAGGCTGGCGTTTCCGTCTTTCGACTCAACTTCTCGCACGGCTCGCTCGACGACATGGAAGTACTCCTCGAGCGTGTCCGCAGAGCGATCGACAACTCCGGTCGCTCCGTCGCCATCCTCGGCGATCTCCAAGGCCCCAAGATGCGCGTCGGCAAGGTCCCCGATCTCGATGAGGGCGGGGGGATCATGGTTCAGCCCGGCGATGACATCTGGTTCCGCAGAGGTCAAGGGCTCGCGGCGATGGTTGATGGGGTCCCATCGTTCGATACGACATTCGATGCACTCTTTTCCGATGTACTCCCCGGGCAACGCGTGCTCATCAACGACGGTATGATCCGCATGCTCGCCGTCGAGCACGACAAGGGGAACTGGCTCCGCTGCCGGGTCACCGTCGGCGGACGCATCACCAGCGCCAAAGGGATCAACCTCCCCGAATCCGATCTTGATATGCCCGCGATCACCGACAAGGACTGGGCCTGCGCCGAATGGGCGGCCAAGCGTCGCCTTGACTACCTCGCGCTCTCCTTCGTGCGAAAGCCCGACGAGATCCTCGAACTCAAAGCCAAACTCAAAGACTGGGACCGTCACGAGGTTGACCCCTGCGATCAGGACATCGACACCTCAATCCCCGTCGTCGCCAAGATCGAAAAACCCGAAGGCGTCACCAACCTTGACGCGATCATCCATGTAACTGACGCCATCATGGTCGCCCGGGGCGATCTCGGCGTCGAGATGGATGTCGCCAAGGTCCCCGTGATCCAGAAATACATCCTCGCCCGGTGCAACGCGCTCGGCAAGCCCAGCATCGTCGCGACGCAGATGCTTGAAACCATGATCGAATCCGCGACGCCCACCCGTGCAGAAGCCTCTGATGTCGCAAACGCTGTCCTCGATGGATGCGACGCGGTGATGCTCTCTGGCGAGACCGCCGTGGGGGCTCATCCTGCATTGGTCGTCGAGACCATGCAACGAATTATCAAGGTCACCGAATCAAGAATGGACCAGATCGTCCACACCAGCATCGCCCCGACCGATCTCAAAGAGTACCCCTTTCGCTCGGCGGCCCTCGCCAAAGGCGTCTGGTCGATGGCGCAGGAACTCGACGCCAAAGCCATCGTCGTCTGGTCGCAGGCGGGCGGGATGGCACGCTACCTGAGTCAATACAACTTCCGAATCCCGATCTACGCCTACACCTCATCAAGGGTCGCCGCCAACCGGATGGCCCTCTACAACGGCGTCACCCCGATCTACACCCAGCCGCCAGAGACCGGTCGGCTCCGCGATTGGACCGATCAGGTCGAGAACCTGATCCGGGCTGAGGAAATCTCCGAAGAGGGCGATACCGTGCTCCTCGTCGCCGGCAAGCCCCTTGGGGCCCTCCTCGCCCAGAGCATGGTCAGTATCATGCGGATGGGCGACAGCTCATCGGGATTCCGCGAGGTGATCGCCCACGAGCACGCCTCGGCCCTTTGAACAGAAAATACTTGCCCTCAAGAGCCGGAATTGGATACAATACGACCACGGGACCTGGGCTCCCGCCGGATGGCCAAACCGGTCAGGTCGGCACCGTCTGCCCAAGAGCTTTGAGGAAACATCAAAATGACGACCGCTTCGACCTCCAGTCCAGCGATCTCCGCAGACCCACTGCAGCTGATCGATGTCGACCATGTCCGCTTTTATGTGGGCAACGCCAAGCAAGCCGCCTTTTTCTATGCCCACACATTCGGATTTAGGATCGACCAGATCGCCGACCTCACCACCGGCTCGCGTGAAGAGGCCGACTACCTTCTCACCCAGGGCAACATCCGCATCCTCCTCACCACCCCGCTCACCAAGGATCACCCGGCCGCCGACGAAATCAAGCTCTACGGCGACGGCATCAAAGAGGTCGCTCTTACCGTCGAAGACGCAACCGCCACCTACAACCAGACCATCGCCAATGGCGCTGAGTGTGCCCAAGCGCCCCGCACCCTCGAAGACGAGAAGGGCACCGTCACCGTCGCATCCATCAAAATATACGGGCGCGTCATCCACACCTTTATCTCCCGCACCGGCGAGTATGCCCACGAAAAACTCCGCACCGGCGGGCTCTTTATGCCCACTTTCAAGAAGTTTGATTCACCCCTCAACCAATACAACGAAGACCACCCATGCGGGCTCATGTACTGCGACCACTTCGTCGGCAATGTCGAGGAGGGCAAGATGAATGAGTGGGTCAAGTGGTACGAGGATGTGATGGGCTTCGAGATGTTCAAGCACTTCGACGATGCAGACATCTCCACCGAGTTCTCCGCCCTCATGTCCAAGGTGATGGCCTCGGGCAACAACCTCATCAAGATGCCCATCAACGAGCCCGCCGAAGGCAAAAAGAAATCGCAGATCCTCGAATACCTCGAATGGCACAACATGACCCCCGGCGTCCAGCACCTCGCCTTCCGCACCGACGACGAACTGAAAACCGTCGCCGAACTCCGCCGAAGAGGCGTCGATTTCCTCAATATGCCCGACACCTACTACGAAGCCGTCTGGGATCGCGTCGACAAGATGCTCACCGACCACGGGCACCAAGGCGTCAAAGAAGACCACAAACGCATCCACGACCTCGGCATCCTCGTCGATGCCGACGACGAGGGCTACCTCCTCCAACTCTTCACCAAACCACTCCAAGACCGCCCGACCTTCTTCATCGAAATCATCTGCCGAAGAGGCTCACAGTCCTTCGGCAAGGGCAACTTCAAGGCCCTGTTTGAGAGTCTGGAACTCGAGCAAGAGCGGCGAGGGAATCTTTGAGACTTCTCTGAGATTGGGACACCATGAAAATAAAGCCCGGCACACGGCTCACTGCTTTGTATCTCTTTGTTCAAGGCATACTGGGACTTGTGTGGTGGATATTTCTTTGGGGTTCGCCAACATTTCGAATGAAGTTTCGGCCCGCATCATTGGATGATAAATTTGTGCTCACCTATGCGATTGCAGACGGAACCCTTTTTGTGCTCCTCTCACTGGGGACCGCATATGCATATTCCAAAAGAACCCGTTATGCAGGTGCATTACTTACTTTTCTCGGCGGGGCGGTGTTCTACGCATTCCTACACACCGTTGGTCTACATCTTCAATATGGTGGTTTCATAGGGCCAGTTGTGATTATGGGGGCGTCATCCGCTTGTACACTCTGCCTTGCCATGACATCTTCACCAACAGACAATGTGCTTCCAGTATTATTGTTTCGAGTGACAAAGTCTCAATCGATTTCTTCCGCATTGTTCAAAACATTCATACAGATGATCGTGTTTTGGACATTCTTTCTGTATCTGATCCCGCGAACGATCGTATTTGTGGAGCGATCAATTGGGATTAAGTCCCTCGGCGATTCATCAACAACTGGATGGGCACTTTTCTCTCTCGCCGGGTGCCCCGACGGAGGATTCTTATCGTCCTTCGGGTGTTTCAGTTGACCCCCCCCGAAGGAGTCGAAGACGACTCAATCGGGGCACCCCTTCCGATTATCCGGTTTACACCACCTACAACGACTCCACCCCCCAAATTCATCCAAACAAACTGGCACCCCCGCCCCCTGTTTTCAACGCTCTACCTGTCCACACACCAATGGACATGGACACCAGCCAACAGGGGTACACAACCAGAATCTATTGTAAAGCGGATAGACGGGGAATGGACATGGACACCAGCCAACAGGGGTACACAACATGCACCGTATCGCAATCGCATTGATCTCTATCGCAGCTGGCTCGGCCAGTGCCGATATCGCCCAGGTCGACGAGTTCTCATCGCTCCAGTTCGAGGGGTTCAATAACCTCAAAATGCGGACCTTCGATCGCAACCCCGTCGCCGTATTCGACGGCATGGGCGAGGTGCTCAACTCGGGCGGGTCGTGGCTCCATTCCACCGGGGCGTGGGGGCTCTACTCCGGCGGTTGGAAGGGGCGCACCAAGGCGTTCGAGGGCAAAAAAATGCTCGGCAACACCCGCGGGGCGATCGAGTATCGCTTCAAGGGTGAGCAGAAATCCTTTGGCGGCATGTTCGCCACCATCGCCAACACCCCCGACGCGACCATCAAGTTCTTCAACGGCGACCAGCTCGTCGGGATCGATGTTCTGCGAGCTGCTGTCGGCGGCGACTGGTTATGGAATGGATGGTCGAGCGACGAGGGGTTCGATCGCGTCTCGATCCAGTCGAACTATGGCAGCCGGGGCGGATTCCTGATGCATGATGCCGTCCGTATCTCGGGGACCCAGGTCCCCACCCCGGGCACGCTCGCGATCCTGGCGACCGGATTCGTCATCGGCACCCGCCGCCGGCGATAAGGATTCAAATTGACACAATGAGCAACCTCAGCGGGCGGTCAGTCATCGGGACTGGCCGCCTTCCTTTGTATCTCTGCTCGAGTGGTGTCCTACAGTTGGATCCCATGAACATCATCGAAAAAATCCGCGATACCGAAACCAAACTCCGCGCCCAGGCAGATCCTGTCAAGGTCCTCGAATCATGGACGATGCTGGGGCGATTGCTCAGCAGGATGCCTGTGGATCAGGGTGATCTCAAGAGGATCACCGAAGAGCGAGATTCGGTGGGGCTCGATGTGATGATCTCCAAACTCGAAGACCCTGACGCCTTCAAGATCAAGGAAGAACCCCTGCCCGAGTATTCACAGGCCGAACTCAACGAGGCCCTCCGCGTCTTCCGCCACCGTCTCAAGTTCAAGAAGCTCGACGACGAATCCAAAATCACCCAACGCGACCTCACGATGGGCAAATCGGCCAACATCGACTCGATCCAGCCCCCCGGCCCATCAGAGTTCGATCCACGCATCTGGAAGGTGCTCGTCAAAGCGGGGCTCTTGGTTGAAGAAGGTCGTGGGTTCTATCACGAGCCTAGGGATAAGCCGAAACTGCGAAAGTGATGCCGCTTATTCGAGCCCTCGCTCGATCGCGCCGACAAGCGCGTGCAGGATCAGCATATGGAGCTCCTGAATTCGATCGCTCGTTTGTCCATCGATAATCCATTCAAGATCGCCACAGCCGGCAAGCTTCCCGCCCCCCTTGCCCAGCAGCAGCGCGACGAACATCCCCTTCGATTTCGCAACCTCGACCGCTTTGACAATATTGGCGCTGTTGCCGCTCGTTGACATCGCCACGAGCACATCGGTTTTGAATCCGAGCCCCTCGACCCATCGAGAGAAAATCGCGTCGAACCCGTAGTCATTGCCCACGCAGGTCAGGTGCCCCGGGTCCGCGCATGCGATCGCCGGGATCGACGGGCGATCATCGCGGTATCGCCCGGTGAGTTCTTCGCAAAAATGAATTGCATCTGCGCACGATCCGCCGTTGCCAATCGCAAGGATCTTCCCGCCCGCCTTGATCCGCTCGATGCATGCGCCGGAGACCAGATCGACCTTCGCTGCATTGCTCGGCTCATCGACGAATGCCTTGGCCAGCGACGCATAGATCGAAAACTCGGATTGAATCACTGTTTCATTGTTCATGTCAGATAATAGGTCGCTCGGTGCCAATACCAGCATGAAAAAACCCACACTCGAAAGTGTGGGTTGGGGGTTGCTCAGAGGAGTTTCAAGTTCAATCCCAAGTATTCATTGGCTCGTCCGGGCTCGTCTCCTCGCCCTCTGCACCGCGCACCTGATTGGGCGCAAAGTGATCTTGTCGCCAGGATTCGGGATACTGCGGATCATCAAGCCCCAGACACGCCTTGGTCGGGAACATCGGGCGGAAGGTATCACACATCACCGCCATCTCATCGGTCCACTTCTTGCCAAGCGATGCCTCGACCGTCCCCGGGTGAGGCCCATGAGCGATGCCTTGAGGATGTACCGAGATCGACCCACTCGTGATCCCACGCCGGGCCTTGTAGTTGCCCTCGACATAGTACATGATCTCGTCCGAGTCGATATTGCTGTGGTTGTACGGCACCGGGATTGCCTCCGGATGCGTATCGAGCGCCCGAGGGCAGAACGAGCAGATCACAAAGTTGTGCCCTTCGAAGGTCTGATGGATCGGAGGCGGCAGATGCAACTGCCCGGTGATCGGCGCAAAGTCGTGGATATTGAAACAGTACGGGTAATAGCACCCGTCCCACCCGACCACCTCAAGCGGGTGATAGGGATAGATATACGAGTGGATCGAGTTGAGCGCCTTGATCCGTACCTCGAACTCGCCCTTTTCGTCATACGCCAGCGGATGATCCTCATCCTCGAACGGCACCCGCAGGTCCCGTTCGCAATAGGGCGCATGTTCGAGGAACTGCGCGGTCTTCTTGGCGATGTACCCCGGCGGCGGCATGATGTGCGACGCATTGCAGGTCTCGAAGCACACAAACTTGCCCATCGGCATATCGGCCTTGCTGTACCCACCAAACTCATCATTGTCCGACCCGTCATCGGGGCGTTCATCAAACACAATCTTGTAGATCACGCCCTTGGGCAAGACGATGTAGTCCTTTTTCCCAAAGGTGAGCGTCCCGAACATGGTGTACACCGTGCCCGAGCCGTAGTGGATAAACAGACACTCGTCGCCTTGACCGTTTTTGTAGTGATACGCCAGCTGCTCGCTCGGCTGACAGATCGACATCTCGATATCCGCGTTGCCAAAGATCACCACGCGCCCCTCGATCGGATCACCCGCCGCTTTGAACGATTGCGTCTTGACATGGCGCATCCGCATCACATCCTGCTCGACATACTCGACCTTCGTTGAATAGAGCTTCTTCCACCCCGTCACCTGGGTCGGCGGATGGATGTGGTACATGATGGAACTGGGTCCGACGAATCCTTCGGTGCCGAAGAGCTCTTCCGAATACAGGGCTCCGTCCGGGCGTCGGAACTGGATGTGACGCTTTTGGGGCAGATTGCCCAACTTCATATAATACGGCATGTCGCCGATCCTCATTCTTCCCCGGCCGAGTGCGAATCCACGCATCCCAACGGGGAGGGGGTTGACAGATGTGCTCAGACCCAGTTTTTCAAGCGGATCGCACGCCCTATTCTAGCATGAATTTTTGCCATATCGACATGTAGTTCAGCCGACAGATCGGGTACTGTACGGTAAAATACACGATATACGGTGGATTGGTGTGATTGAGTCAAATGAACCGATACACACTCAGACTATTGAATTTCTGTCATCATGGAGTTTATCAGAGACTGAAGTGATATCATCCATTTACGCAGCATTGGGGCATACCAAACGAGCACTACAGGAATGACCGGGGTCAACGATCACAGCGCCCGAGGGCGAGCTGCACAAAGAGCAATACACACATGAGCGTACCGCTCCGTAACGAATATTTTGGGCCTTATAAACTCATCCAAACTCTTGGGTTGGCTCATGGTGCGGCTCGATTTGTTGTGCTCTGTAAAAATACAGACACAAACTACATGCTCTACCGTTTCGAGCGAGTGAACAATCACAATCTTCGCCGTCGAATGTTCGAAACACTTGTGAAGATGAGCACCCTCGATCATCCACACCTACTCAAAATCATCTCCGTGTCTTACGACGATCAGGGGCGGCTCTGTGTCATCACCCCGTACACCGGCAACCATGAGGGTCTTGTGACACTTGAAGATCTGCTCAAGGTTCGAGACGGCAAACTCGGAGTCATCGAAGCCGCCCGGGCACTCGAGCATCTGCTCCAAGCCACAGCCTTTGCTCATCTCCAAGGTGTATTGAATGGACCGGTCCATCGTTCAGATATCCTCGTCGATCGATATGGAAGCATCCAGGTCCAGTTTTACGGCTTTGAAAGCATGTACGCAGATCACGGAGACAGGAAACAGTCCCATTCCGTTCAAATCGCTGATGAAGTCCGCTCGATCGTTGATCTCGGCTACACCATGATGACTGGGCTCATCGCACGCGACGACCGCATCGCTCCATCGAGAGTGATTAAGAAACTTGATCGAGCTTGGGACACATGGTTTGATCTTGGGCTCGATCCCATCGATGGATTCGAGGATCTCACGCACGCCATCAAGGCGCTCCCGACGAACCCAGACAGCACCGAATGGCTGACATCCAAAGCCAGCCGGATCCCACAAGTGCATATCGGGTCAATGCTCCGTCGGTTCAGATCCTCGCCATTTGTTCCTTCACGCGCTCAGCCAGAACACGATCACACGAACAACACTCCTGAGTAATCAATCGCCGTCTTCTTGGGTTGTTGCTGGTTGATCGGGTGGATCATCCGGTTTGATCATCTCGTCGAGATGCGATCTTTGTTCATCTGAGAGAGCGTCGGTGAGCTTGTCAAGCACAAAGGCAGCAATCTTATCTCTGAGTTCGGGATCTTGTGTTCGATCGATTGCTAAGAGCCAGAGAAGCGGGTCTTGATTGACCAAGAGCGCGTCATCCATCCGCCCGAGCAAAATAAGAGACTGAGTCTTCGTTTGAGAGATATTTGCGAGCTGGATGGGGTCAAGAGATACCTCATCAAGCGCAATCGCAGCCTCGAGCGCTCGGTTAGGGCGCTGCTCTTCCAGCTCGATCTCCGCGAGTCGAATAACTCCATTAGCAACTTGAGGCGTGATCTGAATCTCGGAACTCAGGAGCCGATTGAGCAGCAATGTTGAGAGCGTCGCATCGAGATCCGCGAGTTGGACTGCCGCTGCGAGCCGATCGACATCAAGAGCCAGCCCCATCTGCTCAATCTTTGCCGTCCGTGTCTGCACATCGGGATAGGGAAGCGAAACAAGCCGTCGCAGCCCGTCTGGGGTCGCTCGGTGCCGTATGAGCGAATCGCTTGCCGGAATGAACAGTAGTTTGTTCTCCTCAGCAGCCTGCACAAGCACTTCAACCGCACGGGGAGTCTCGACGAGTGCGTTGGCGGCCCATTTCTGCTGGTCAGGGTTCTCAGAGAGCAAGAGCGTGATAAGTACATGCAGATCCGATGCATCTCCAAACCGAGAGATCAGCTTCATCCCCGCCTCATGGAGCGTTGTCGGATCGGTCTTTCGAAGGCGATCGAGGAGGATTGGATGTTGTAAATCAGGATTCCAGAGTCCATTCAACTCGAGTGCCCAAGCAGCGCTGCATGCGGCTTCGAATGGAGAATCAGAACGCAAGAACCATTGCAGAACGGGTCCGACTGCCTCAGGGCTCGGCCACCGGGCGACGCCGAGAAGCATTGGCTCCGCCGCGATCGGATCTTTTTCATTTGCCAGAGACGCGGTCAGCACAAGCATCGCATCTGGGGGGACAAGCCGTGTAATGAGCCGCGCAGCCTTCGACCTGATCTGTGCATTTGGATCATCGAGCATCTTCTTTGCCCGTTCGCCAACAAGCGGATCAAGCACCGTGCTACTGGATAGATCCCTGTCGACAAGCTCAAAACCAAGATTCTGGAACTCAATCCGGGGATCACCCAATAGTTCAACGATGAGTGCTGATCGGCCTGCATCATCGAGTTCGATATGTAGCCGACGGTAGAGCGAGAGCATCTCGCTCACCAGTTCTTTGTTGCGAGCGATGATTTTATCGCGATCAGAATCGGGCTCAATGGTCAGAAATCCTCGCTGCTCATCCTGATGCCTCTCAGCATGGATGTCCCTCTGGGGTTCAGCGGGGTGGGATTCGCCCACTCTCAGATCGTCCTGGAGTCCATCGTCCCCAGTTTCAGGCTCTAATTCGACTTTCGGAGCACCACGATCAGGCGAATTTTGGCCCCATTCTACAGCACTCGAACATGCCATGCCCGAAAAAAACGCGATCAGCACACACCCGGTTGAGGCAAACTGGTAAAAACGGGGTGGAGAGTGTGGGAAATTCATTGAAGATTCAGAGATGCGCGTGGCAAGATTCTCGGTCGTTTATCGGCAAAATGCCGAAGAATCATTGACAGAGTGTAGACCTTCCGATTGAAGCCCCCTGAGAAAACGGTTAGGATTGACTCAGAGAAGATTTCAGGGATTTTCCAGACAAGGCCAACTAGAGTATTGAACAAGTATGAACGATTGGGTAGATGCAGAACATCATGTCGAACGCGCCCACGAGCATTACGATGCCGGGCGGTGGGACGAAGCGGAGAATGAACTCCGCCAGGCGCTCTCTCTGAACCCATATCAAGCAGAATGGTTCTTTAATCTCGGTCTGACGCTCGAAGCCGCGGGGCGATACAGCGATGCAGCCGAAGCGTTCTCGAGCTGCTTCAAGCTCCATAAAGAACACGATCAGCCGGATGCAAACTCGGCGCTCCTCACCGGGCTCAACCTGATCCGGGCCGACGAATCGGAGAAATCGCTCCACTGGTTTGAAGTCACCGTTCAGATTGAACCAATGAATATGGCCGCCTTCGTCCATCGCATTGAGGCGCTCACAAATCTAAACCGTCATGCCGAAGCCGAGGAATCGTTCTATCTTGCTCAGCAGATAGATCCAGACCATGGCGAACTCTACGCAGAGATGGCCAACTCGCTCCTTGTCTCGGGGCACAACGAACGCGCGGTCTGGTGCCTACGGGAAGCCGCACGCCTCGACCCCGAACTCCCACGCGTGCAGGCGCGTTTGGCCAAGGCATACGCCATCTCTGGACGCCTCGAACGCGCTCGCCAGCTCTATCTCCGTGAACTCCGCATCGATCCGGGAGATATCGACACACTCCTTGATCTTGGTGAGTTGCTCCTCGACATGCATCGCCATCAAGAAGCCGGCGAGAAGTTCCGCCGGGTCCTCGAACTTGAATCGGACCAGCCCGATGCACATTTTCTTCTCGGCGAGTTCGCCGAGATCGAGCAACGAATCGCCGATGCGTTGATCCATTACGATGTCGTGCTCCGGCTCGATAAATCATATTCAGGTGTCCGCCGCAGGCTTGCCCGAGTGCTTTTCATGCGAAATCGTGATGAAGATCTCCCACGGATCCGTGACCTGCTCGCTTTCGAGCATCGTTCGATCCTGAAAACCAATCTCAGCTCGCAGCTCGCCAACAAGAGCGAAGTCATCGATCAGCACCAACTCGTCTCGCGCATCGAGGATCTCGACGAGCTTGGGCGATTGCTCCTTGACGCGGAGATGATCGACGAATCAATCCGTATATATACCGAGATGATCGCTCTCCAGCCATCGAATCACCGTGCCCACCACGGGCTCAGTGTCGCATTGCTCGAAGCTGACCACATCGACGCTGGGATCACTGCTGCCAAGAGAGCGCTTGAGTTTCAACCCCGATTTATCCCCGCGATGCACAATCTTGCGCTGGCGTATCTCCGCCAGCGTCAATGGATCCGCGCCCGTTACTGGGTCCGCCAAGCATCGCGTGTCGATGCGGACGATCCATCGCTCCGCCGCCTGCGTCTCAAGCTCCGATTCCACACCGGTCTAAGCATCATGACTTGGCTTGCTCGCAGGTGCTCAAAGCTTGCGAGATCTATCTGGATCGTTGGACGCCCCCGCCGAGTTGGCGTATGACACTCATCAGAGCGCATCGCCGAGCAGGCGTGCGACTTCTTCGACATCCTTGTCTCCCCGCCCTGAGAGATTGATCACGAGGTTCAGGTCCTTGCCCATCTCCGCCGCGATCACCACGCCCTTAGCCACCGCGTGCGACGATTCCAGTGCCGGGATGATTCCCTCATCTCGAGCGGTCCAGAGAAAAGCTTCAAGAGCCTCTTCGTCATTGATCGTTGTGTACTCCACCCGACCAAGGTCTTTCCAGTACGAATGCTCAGGACCTACCCCAGGGTAATCGAGCCCCGCAGAACACGAGTGGACCTCGCTCGTCTGCCCAGCCGCATCCTGAAGCACATAACTCATCGACCCATGAAGCACCCCAATTTTGCCATGCGTGAGCGGGGCAGCATGATCGCCGAGCATATTCGATCGCCCGCCCGCCTCAACCCCGATGAGACGAACATCAGGCTCGTTGACAAACGGGTAGAAGATCCCCGCCGCGTTCGATCCGCCCCCGACGCACGCCACGATCGCATCGGGCATCCCCCCGAAGTTCCGCAGCGACTGCGCCTTGGCCTCGCGCCCGATGATCGACTGGAAATCACGCACGATCATCGGAAACGGGTGAGGCCCTACCACCGAACCAAGAATATAATGCGTGTGCTCAACCGACCCCATCCAGTCTCGCATCGCTTCGTTCGTTGCATCCTTGAGTGTGCATGACCCTTCATTGACCGGGATCACCTTCGCCCCGAGCATTTTCATCCGTGTCACATTCAAGCTTTGTCGGCGGATATCCTCGCTGCCCATATACACATCGCACTTGAGCCCAAAGTACGCCGCGGCGGTGGCGGTGGCGACACCGTGCTGCCCCGCGCCGGTCTCGGCGATCACCCGTTTCTTGCCCATCTTCTTGGCCAGCATCGCCTGCCCGAGCGTGTTGTTGATCTTGTGCGCCCCGGTGTGCGCGAGGTCCTCTCGCTTGAGCCAGATCGTCGCGCCGAGTTCTTTGTCCTGGGTCATCTCCCGTGCCCGACGCGAGAGCCCGTTGGCCTGATACAAAGGCGTTGTCCGACCCACATACAACCGATTCAGATCCGTCAGCCGATCCCAAAACTGTGCATCTCTGCACACCTTCTGGTACACCTCGTCGAGCTGGCGCAGCGCCTCGATGAGGGTCTCAGGCACATAGACCCCGCCGCACACGCCAAAGCGTCCGTGTTCGTCAGGAACCGCCGAGATCGGGGCAAGGACAGCATCCGCATTTGTATCAGTCGTCGTCATAGAGAATACCTCGCCCTGATCTTAGCCAGCCGATGACTCGTTGCGTTCGCCCCGACGAGCGCTGCGGATCCCCGAGATCACATTGACCCGAAGCATCAGCACTAACCCAACCGCAAAGAATCCCGTCAGCAACCCCAAAGCCGCCGAGTCCCCGACCCAAGCCTTAATCTGTCCAAACGCCAGCACCCCGATCGCCCCGGCGAGTTTGTAGGTCATCCCCCAGAGCCCGAAAAACTCCGCCGTCCGATGCTTGGGCGCAAACATCCCCACAATCGCCCGGCTCGAAGTCCCGATCCCCCCAAGCCCAATCCCGATCCCATTGCCAATCACCCAAAATATCCACGAGGGTGGATCATTGGGAATCATCACCTTGATCCCAAACATCGTGCCGCAGCTGACAATCCACACCGCGAGGAACCCAATGATCGTCGCCTTGACGCCGATCCTGTCCTGATATTTCGCCACCACAATCGCCGTCGCACCAGCAGTGACCGTGAGTTGAAGTACAAAGAGGATCAGCTGATTATCTTGGATCCCAAAGTCGCCCGCCAGAATCGCTGCGAACGCGATCATCGTCTGCACCCCGAACCCATAGACCAGAAACGCGATGAGGAACCGGAACAACTCGCGATGGTGGGCGGCCTCATTGATGGTTTGTTTCAATCTCGCAAACGCCCCAAGTTCGCTCGGCTGCGATGTCGGCTCTTTGAGGATCATCGCCGCCGGGATCATCCCAAGCCCAAACCACAGAGCCGCGATGACAAAGATCGGCCTCCATTGCTCAGGCGAATCCCACCCCGCAGCGAACGCCAGGATCGCCACAATAATCAACAGCATCAACCCGCCGACATACCCCATCGTCCACCCGATCGCCGAGACCTTCCCGATCGTCCGCGTTGTGGATAACCCGGGCAAAAAACTCGCCAGCAGGTTCTCGCCGAGTTGGTACAGGATATTGGCCGGGATGAAGATCATCAGCCCGATCCACCCCGATCCGGGTTCGATCAGCGCCAGCGCCGCCGTCAGGATAGCGCATCCAACCCCCGTCACCATCAAAGACTTCTTTCGGCTGCCCCGTGAATCCGCCCGCGCCCCAACAATCGGCGACAACAACACCACGATAAACAACGCGGCCGATACCCCCGCCGACCACAACGCATCGCCCTTGCTCGGATCACCAACCGCGACGGTCTTGAAGTAGATCGGGAACAGCACCGTGATAATCAGAAGCGTAAACGATTGATTCGCCAGATCGAACATCCCCCATGCCCAAACCTCCTTGGGGTTGCCAAGCGAGCGAAATGGTGGGGGCCATCGCATCAGCCGTCCATCCTGAACAGATTCTTGAGAAACGCGAGTTGCAGATTCTTGGCATCGTTGGCAAACCGCCCAAACCCGGCATGCTCTGCCGGCGCGCCAGAATCGACAAAGGTGTGCATTTCAATCAGTTTCGGGTCAGCCCCTTGAGATTGGTAGTGCGCCCTGAGCCGATCCAGAAACACCCGCTGACCACCAATCGGCACCATCTCATCGCCCTCGTTGTGCAGCGCCAAAAGCGGGATCGGCCTGAACCCCTCGATGTGCTCCATCGGATCAACTTTCGCAACCTTAGCAGGGTCATGATCTGTAGGCCAAGGACGACCAGCACTGCCCGGCGATGGAAAATAGAGTTCTTTGAGATTCCCCGTCGTCCCCTCAACCATCGCCCCGACAAACCGATGCGCTCGGCACAATCGCCAGAGCGTCACCATCCCGCCCGCCGACATCCCACCGATGACAACTCGATCCATATCAAATACACCGAGTTTTGCCATCGAGTTCAGCACGCTGTCGATCTCGTTGGCCCCCTGCTCGATCAACTCAAGTGTCCGCGCCCCGCTCTGGAAAGAATCATCAAACCGCTCGCCATGCCCGGGCAGATCGAGCGCCACCGCCCCGATCCCGCTGCGGAGCCAGCGTTGGTATCGCCCCGGATCGAGTTCCTTGTTGACAGTCCTGCCGTGCATCCAGATCACCGCGGGGACCTGCTCACCGGCTTCCCACTCCGGATGCGCCACCAGCGCAGGCACCCCCTCGCCGAGTGTCATATTCTTCGTCAGTTTCTGTAGCGACTTCGGCAACTGGGCAAACCGCTTAATCATCAGAAGCTCACCGTCGAGCCCGGTTCAATGGATTCAGGCAGATCAACCCCAGTCAGATCATCGGCGCACACCGCGGTCATTGGCGACATCTCGATCACCGCATCGACCGAACCATCCCCCTTGCGAGGCACCTCCACCCCCGCCGACGCAAGCCATCGCGATGCCCGCTCGGATTGAATCGCCTTCGATGACTCGATCGAGTCGTTCCCTGTCGCGTTCTTGACGGGTGCAAACTCCTCGACACGATCCGTCTCGACGACAATCGACTTGGCAGCCAGCGGGATGCCATCGAACACAAACTTCTCAAGCTTTACCGCATTGTTCTCGCTCGGCGTCACGGTCTGTCCAATCGAAAGATCAAAGTGATCCACCTTTTTGAGCGCCCGATGGAACGGGAGCGCATAGTCCGGGTTCGACACGACTTTGTCGATAAACCCCACCCCGATCGCATGGATCGCGATCGACCCCGCATTGAACGCCAATGACCCATCCCCGTTCGTCCGTTTTGCCAACTCCTCAGCCATATCCGAATACTCGATCACCTGCGTCACGCCATCAACATCGCAGAACACCCCGACCTTTTCATCCCACGACGCCTTGGCGACCATCTTGGAACTGAACTCGCCCGAACTGTCCGCCGCGAACGCATGAAGCCCAAGGAACACCGGATCGACCACCATCGCATGCGGGTTATCCACCTGAAAATAGCTCATATGCTCGATGTCTCGGGTTTTCATATCCGCCAGCGCACCCGAGACCGCCAATGCCTTGAACGCCCCGCCATGCCCATCGGGGTTCGTCGCCAGGTGCATCGGGTCGCTCATCAGAATCTCGCCGGTCGTCGCATCCAGACTCGGCATCACGCCTTGCTCGAAGAACTGCACATTGCCCGCATCGAGCCCGAAGAAATCGTGCTCGGCGAAGAACTTGGCCGTCGCCTCATGATTCAGAGGCGAGGTCATGATGTACCACGGGATCACCGCATCGTACTTCTTCTGCGTCGCCATAATCCCTTCCGCAAAGATCTGAAACAGCGGTTTCCTATGCACACACGAAGTCGGATAGCACCCCTTGGGTCCGTCATACCCCAATCGACTCCCCTGCCCGCCGGCGACAGTAAAGCACGCGATCTTCGATGCTCGGATCAGTTCCTCGCCTTTGGCTTGGAACGCTGCCCGATCCCAATCGCCATCCCAAGCGTAATACTTCGCCGGCTCGATCGTCCCCGTCGAAGCAGCGGGGGTGTAGTTGCGGACATATTGCTCGATCATCATCCCAAGCTGATCCAGATCAATCTCACCAAGCTGAGCCGCGATCGCATCGCGGGCCGATTCGGGCGTCACCTTGGACAGATAATCCACCAAGTGGTGCTGGTTGCACGCTTCGAGCTGGGCACTCAGATCAGTCATGGTCGGCATGGGCTTTCTCCTCAAAGATTCTGACCATTATGGTACATCGGCTGCCCCGCCGGGGCACTAGACTCACCCATGATCGATCCATTTACTTCCTCCATCGACCAGACGCTGATCGCTCCTTCGATCCTCGCGGCCGACTTCGCCAATCTCGGCGACGACTGCCGTGCGGCGATGGACGCCGGTGCGGATCTGCTCCATGTGGACATTATGGATGGGCACTTTGTCCCGAATCTTTCGATGGGCCCCGCCGTCTGTGGCGCATGTCGAAAAGCCTGCCCGGATACCTTCCTCGATGTCCACCTGATGGTGACCGACCCGCAGATGTTCTTCAAGCCCTTCTGCGATGCAGGCACCAACGCGATCAGTTTCCATATCGAGGTGATTGAGTCCGAACAGCACGCCCGCGATCTGGCTGATGAGCTCCGTGAGATGGGTGTCAATCCCGGGATCGTCATCAATCCGCCCACCGATGTCGAAAAAATCCTCCCCGTGGTCGATGCCTTCGATCTCGTCCTCGTGATGAGTGTCAACCCCGGGTTCGGAGGGCAAGTCTTTATCCCGGAAGTGCTTACTAAGGCCAGGGTTATCAAAGAACTGCTCACACCTACCCAGCGTCTCGAAATCGATGGCGGCATTGCTCCTCAAACCGCCCGCCTTGCAATTGAATCAGGCGTTGATTTGCTGGTGGCTGGATCATCTATATTCAGGCAACCACGGCACCAATGGAGCGAGATCATTGATGCGCTGAGAGGTCCGAGAAGCGAAAAATCACCTAAAAACCGTAAATAAACCAAACAGAAATGCCCCCATTTCTTGAATTGCGACCCATCAACCGGTGATATTTGCTACACTTTTGCTTCGATCGTCGGATGGCCGATGAACTTGATAGGGTCGGTGTTGTCCCTGCCAAACTCAGCTAGGAGTTGTAATTTATGGGCAAGCCAAACGGGATTACCGTTCACCTGCTCCGAGTGGGTGAGACGATCTGGGACAAGGACGGTCGGGCCATCGGACAGTCTGATCTGCCAATGACTCAGCCCGGTTCTGACATGGTCGTTAAGGCTATCCGCGTCTTTGAGCCTCTGAATCCGATCTCGCTTGTGCTCACAAGCCAAGAAGAGTCCGCAATCCGCTCCAGCCGGCTCCTTGTTTCGTCCACAGAAGTCAAGGTCAAATCGCTCGATGCCCTCTCGAATGTCGGGCTTGGGCTCTGGGAGGGCGTGCTGCTCAGCGATCTCGAAGATCGATGTCCGACGGTCTATAGCCAGTGGCAGGACG
>Ga0316206_1001076_pt1 | contig 27564 bp, 19 predicted proteins | sample 6monthpyrite_MG_FD_204942 | JGI IMG/M metagenome (GOLD analysis project Ga0316206, IMG submission 204942) | Microbial mat bacterial communities from mineral coupon in-situ incubated in ocean water Damariscotta River, Maine, United States -... | ecosystem: Environmental > Aquatic > Marine >... | reverse complement strand
GCCTCAATAAGGGGACAGAGCGCCAAAAAGCGGCGGTCTTTCCCCGCGGGAGATGTTCCCTGGCAGTGCAACTTGTCAGCAAGCAAAGCAATCTAACGAACGTCTGCTTCAGGGTGTTTTGAGACCTTTATCTACAGTCAATAGTGTCGATTAAATCTAAAGTTATTTTGAAATGTGCCAGAATAGATCTGATATTCAGAACATGAGCTCGCTGATAATACCCCTTTAGCATTTTCTATTTGTAATTCGCTTTCGTGTTTGTATATTTATAAAACGCATCTAAACAGGACGTTTATAAATATTGATTATTTTCCGTATTCGATTGATTACACGAAGTAACAAGCCCAACCGACACAATCAACAAAAACCTGTTTAATATATTCATATTTGAGTAACACAATAATTTCACTGCGATATTTTAACCTAAGATATCAGAACAACTACGAGTTATTTTTTAAGAAGCACAGCTTCTTTTTCTTCTGTCAGGGCATCTATTCTGATCATTATTAAACAATGCAAAACTTTATGGCATACGCCTTGAGTATGTAGGTTAATGTTTCTGGCAAGTTATTTTGAATCTCAAAATAAACGTTAAATTGGACTAAGTGAAGTGTTTGCAAATAGGTTAATATTGACTCAGGTAACCGTTTATTTTGAAAACCTATATTAGAAAAAGATTAATTATAATGCCCGGAATTATTTTTACTATCTAACACCTGTAATACATATAATAATCGCATTGATATTAAATCCTGCTTAAAGAAATATTTAGGTTAATATAAAAATAGACTATTTCAGAAAGCTAAAAGTTTATTCGTCCCTGCAGTATGCTATGTTCTGCAATCAAACTTACGCGCTGAATAATTAAATAATAAAATAGTAAAAGTTATCTCTTAATAATAACCAAGATAATAACCAAGATAATAAAATAATCAGGGCCAAAAAATTAAATGGCCAGCCGATCACCATACATGGAGCGGTATGTTTCAGGTTTACATTTCATCAACCTATCATGATCTACGGGATTTTCGCGCAACCGCCGCCAAAGCGGTACGCCACCTTCAATGCCGTGCTATCGCAATGGAGGATTATCTTGCGAGCGACGAACGACCTCTGGATCGCTGCCTGGCGGATGTCCGCGCCAGCAACGTATATGTCGGGCTATTCGCGCGACGTTACGGATTCACACCCTCTGGCCAGAATAAGAGCATTACGCAATTAGAGTATGAAGAAGCTGGCCTGGCGGGGATACCCCGTTTGATATTCATCCTTGATGAGTCGGTTAACTGGGCGGAATCAAACTCAGATTCAAACCCCGCGTCAATCCTTCAGCTGCGTACCGCGTTACAGGAAAAGCATCTAGTTAGTACCTTTCGTAATCTCGATGAACTCGATGCACGCCTGACAGCCGCACTCAGCCTGGAGCTACAAAAGCAGGGTGGCAACGGCAAGGTTGAGATCCCCGAGCTACTGCCCTATATGAACAATCGAAGTCGACAACGTGACCAGTTGGCCGATGCCCTGGACATGCATTTCGAACAACACCCTCGACGTCCTTTTATTACCCTTGTCTACGGTGATGAACGTGAAGCCCATAGTGCGTTTGTTGAACGGCTGCAAAGAGTGACACTCCCTGACCTGCTTGGGCTTGGCGCGGACTCAGAACCATTACAGCATTTTGATTTACGCTGGAGCGAACCCGGCTCGGCTCTGGATGTACGCGAACGGCGCCTGCAAAGTCGTCTAGCTGAAAGTCTAACCGGTGATCGCCGTGCAGATACGCTGGCAATGGCTCAGGAACTGTCACGTTATCACTGCCCGGTGATGATTTCCTCTTCAATATTGAGCACCGACTGGCAGAGCGACGAAGAAAATCTGGTTCAGCGCTTGCTCAAATACTGGGCAGCATGGCCCGATTTACCCCCTGGGCAGAAGCTATTCATCGTATTAAGTTTTCACCTTAAAGACGGTTCGCAGGCTTCGTTCTGGGCTCGACGTAAATTAAACAGAAAAAATAAATGTGTGTGCGAATTTATCAGCCAGCTAAAAAATAATGTCGCTGAAAATTTTTCACTCGTTGCCCTCGAAAAACTCGAAGCAATAAGCGAGGCAGATGTACAAAACTGGTTGGAAGATCATGCGAGAAAATTCTGCCGCGAATCTCAGGGGGTCATTCGTGACCCATTAGTGCTCGAAGAACAACTCAAACCCTGGTTACGCGAATTTTTCCGCAAAGAGTATGAAATGAATAATTCCAATGGTATACACATGGAAAAGCTGGCACGTGAACTGCGCCACCAGCTGGACCGATGCTTAAACAAAGGAGAAATCTGACTCATGACAAATGCCAACTGGTATCAAGGCAAGGGTGCTCAACACAACACATCAGTAGAGCTACCCGCATCATTATTAGATCGTCACGCAGATCCGGCGGGTTATCTGGCCGACCCTGGGCTGGTCGATGCGGTCAATGTCGCACTGCATCTTGGCCAGCCCCTGTTATTAACCGGACAACCCGGCACGGGTAAAACCCAGCTCGCCAATAGTCTGGCCTGGGAACTGGGCTACCACCCACTGTTAAAATTTGAAGCCAAGTCCACCAGCGTTGCCCGTGATTTGTTCTACACCTACGATACGCTGGGCCGGTTTCAGGCTGCACATACAAATGAAGGTGTGATCAACAGTCTTGATTATATCCATTTTAACGCTCTGGGCCTGGCCATTCTTCGTGCCAATGATGCCGCCGACGTCGCCCAGCTACTCACAGATGACTCGCAACATAACGGCAAGCAACGCTCCGTTGTGCTGATCGATGAAATCGATAAAGCCCCCCGAGATTTTCCAAACGATCTGTTAAATGAAGTTGAGGGAATGTATTTCAAGATCCCAGAACTGGGTAATCAAACGGTGACCTCGACTGCCGAGTTTCGACCTATTTTGATACTGACGAGTAATTCAGAAAAAAACCTGCCCGAAGCTTTTCTTAGACGCTGCGTATTCTATGATATTCCGTTTCCCGATCGCGATCGCCTAAGTCACATTGTGCACTCAAGGCTGGGCGAAGCCATTACCGATAAACACACCCTGCTACAGGACGCGCTCGATCTATTCGAACGCCTGCGCGACCCCGCCGGTGGACTGCACAGAAAACCGTCAACCAGTGAATTGCTGGCCTGGCTACGAATTTTGACAGAGCGCTCACAGGAACAGGAAAACTATATTCGCACGGAAGCCATGATCGAACCTGCCCTCGCCTCCGTAATCAAGACGTCAGAAGATCGACCCACAGCGCGGGAACTACTCAAAGACTGGTTGAAGACAAAACAGGCGTGAGTGAAACCTTCACTAACGCATCGCAAGCCACCACTAACATGTCGGAGAATGCGGTCAATATTAGCGGCGATGACCTGATCTCACTGCTGGAAGTTCTGCGCCGTGACGGTTTTCCAATTGGTGTTAAGGAATACATCTCGGCCCAGGAAATTCTTATCGCCTGCAGTAATGATGCGGGCACCGAGTCAATGCGACTACGTAACTGGCTAGCCCCGGTTCTGTGTACCAATCCCGATGAACAACGATTCTTTTACCAGCGCTTCGCTGACTGGTTAGTGCAACGGCAACTGCCCTCCACAGAACCCAGACGAAAACCCACACCACGCAGGACCCAACTCGACAAAGAGATTAAAAAGACCCGGCCCTGGAAATGGCTCGTAATCGCGTTCGGTTTGATGGCTGCGTTGGTGGTAGTTCCAGAGTTGCCCAAATGGCAACCAGTGTGGCAGGAAGCCCCCGTAATTATTACATCACCAACTGAACCGGGCACCGAAAAACCCCTGCCAACTCGCCCAACACCGCCTACCCAACCAGAACCCGTAAAGCAGAAGCCAGTTGGCCCACAATTGTTTATTTCCGGTCGTGTTAATGATTTGGAAGGTTTGGGGATTAGCGGTGCGACGGTGATGGTGATGCAGGAATTAAAAGGACATAAAAAGGAAATTACGTCTATCGCCTTCAGCCCGGATGGCACGCGCGTGGTCACCGCGTCACAAGATCACACAGCACGCATCTGGGATACCTACAACGGGCGAGAACTCGAGCTTTTGAAGCATAGTGACTACGTCATTTCTGCTGTATTCAGCCCGGATGGCTCACGCGTAGTTACCGTTTCAGCAGATAATACAGCTCGAATCTGGATGGCGAGTAATGGCCGCGAATTGGTACGCTTACAGCATAGTAACAGGATTAATTCAGCCTCATTCAGCCCAGATGGTTTGCGCGTGGTCACAGCTTCATATGATAATACAGCTCGAATCTGGAATGCCAGTGATGGACGAGAGTTGGTGAGCCTGTCACATGCATACACTGTCTATTACGCGGAGTTCAGCCCAGATGGCAGGCGCATAGTTACGGCTTCAGGCGATGATTCAGCGCGCATATGGGAAGCCTTCGATGGCCGCGAGCTGGCTAAATTATTACATGATGGCTCTGTCTCTTCTGCAAGGTTCAGTCCGGATGGCAAATTTGTGGTTACCGCGTCAGATGATTACACAGCCCGCATCTGGGAAGCTCAGGACGGACAAGAGCTGGCTCAATTCCGACATCTTCGTCGGGTCAACTCTGCCAGATTCAGCCCGGATGGCTCACACGTCGTGACCGCATCAGTAGATAAAACAGCTCGTATTTGGGATGCTCAGTATGGGCGCGAGCTGGCTTACCTACCCCATCAAAGATCGGTCATTTCTGCTGCGTTCAGCCCGGATGGCAAGCGCGTGATCACGGCGTCATATGATAAAACAGCTCGCATCTGGGATATTGAGGGTAACGAACTGGCGCGCTTAGCACATGATGATACAGTCTATTCCGTCACGTTCAGCCCGGATGGCAAGCTGCTAGCCACAGGTAGCGGTGCCAACGCAAAGCTCCTTTCCTGGGCCGAGAGCGACGCCAGCGGCAATTTCAATCTTGCTTCTAAACTGACCAACGATACCCAGTTGCAAATTTCCCACCCTGATTATATGACACCACCTTTGCACGACATCCCCAAGGGCTTTGGCACCTTGACTGGCGAGGCCCAACTCGCACCACGGCCTGCTCAGTGGCTAGATACGTTTATCCTTAACCCTCAGCAAACCCGAATCATCCTGGCCCTGCTGCCAATACTGGCTATTATCCCGTGGTGGCTGTGGCGACGTAAACGTCGGCAGCTCATTCTTGAACGTCGTTCGGTGCGTCATGTTGATGCGATGGCCGGTGTTACGATTCCTGAACCACAGCACAATTTGTATAGAGATGAGTTTTTTGTGCGTGCACGCATTGAGGCTCGACGCCATCAGGCCAGTGGTCAGGGCGACCTGGATGCGGATGCCACCGTTGAACAAACCGTACGCCAGCTCGGCTGGTTTACCCCGGTGTATAAAGCTCGCCTGCGGTTGCCCGCCTATCTGGCGCTAATTGATCGCAATGGTTTTCAAGATCAGCAAACTCGTCAGATTGACGAATTTCTTGACCGTCTCGAAGAAGGTGGCGTAACCGTTGACCGATATTATTTTGATCGAGACCCACGCATGTGTGTTACAGGTGAGCGTGGCAATAGAACGCGACGAGCACTACGTGAACTTGCTAGCCGTTATTCTCAACACCGCCTGTTATTGTTTAGTGATGGTAGTGGGCTACTTAACCCGGTAACCGGTCGTCCCTCCCCCTGGACTGAGCTTTTTTCGGCATGGCATGAGCGTGCCCTCATGACGCCGGTGCCGGTTTTCCATTGGGCCTCCCGTGAAGTTGAACTGGCTCGACTCGGTTGCACTGTGTTGCCTGCCACCCCGGCCGGTTTGCTGGCCTTTGTTGAACAACTGGGTGACTCAAAAAACACTAACCCACAAGCCCCGGCCCCACAAGTTCCAACCCCACAAGTTCCGACCCAGTGGAGTGAACCGTTTCCTGAAATAATCGCCGCGCATCCAGCACGTTGGCTGCAACGCGATGAACCCCACACACAGGACATTGACACATTAGTTACGCAACTGAAACGGTATCTGGGAGCTGATAGCTACCGTTGGCTATGCGCATTGGCGGTCTATCCTGAACTAGACTGGTACCTGACCTTATATCTTGGCTTACATTTAACGTGTAAAGATGGAAAACCGGTGCTCGATGAAACTTCGCTGCTCAGTTTATTACGACTCCCCTGGTTACGCCGTGGCAACATCCCCGACTGGCTACGCCTGCGATTGATTGAAGAGTTAAACAACGACGATGAAAACACGGTTCGCGGTTTTTTACGTGAACTGATGCGAGATCAACTTGAAGCCCCCGGCAGCCGCTTTCATCTTGATATTGCGCAGCCATCTGAGAGCATTCATAAAGCAGACTGGACGCGATTTTTCACCGACATGTTGCGCACAGAACCTGAAGATAGCCCATTGCAAGACCTTGTATTTGTCAATTTTCTGCTTGGTAAACCCCCGCAACGACTACAGGTTCTGGCTCCCCGTAACTGGCATCGCTTAGTTTACGAGCGAGGCTTAAGTGCGTTGGGTTTACGCGAACGTGCTGGCTTGTTGCTGGCCGCCGTTGCATCTGCCGTACTCGCCCTCAGTGCTTTGCCGTTGATTCAGTTTGCCGAGGGGATTCAGGCGGGTGATACCCCTTCGCAGATAATAGAGAAAGATTGGCAACCAACAAATTCACCGAAACAATCTAAACCTGAAATTAGACCTAAGTTGGAGCCAGCCACTAAAATAGCAGACCCGGCCGCCTTCCCTCCTGACTATAATGCCGTTTACAGGATGGAACAAAACGGTATGAATATTGCGAAACGCAAAGTTACTCTGAGTCGGCAACAAGATGATACCTGGTTGTATGACAGCCAAATTCAAGCAACGGGATTTTCGTCCTTGTTTATCAAATCAAAAATAACTGGGCAAACCATCCTGCAAAAAATTCAGGGGAAAATAAAACCTCAAATATATGAATTTATAGATAGCGAGAGCAAACGTAAGCATGCACTGAGCTTTGACTGGAATAATAAAAGTGTGCTCAGCAAGGTAAACAAAACCAGAACCACTCTCAATATCTCTGATGAAACCATTGATATTTTCTCATTGCATTTAAGATTAATGAGTGATTTAAAAGCGGGCCAAAAATTTCTTTCTTATAATATTGTTAATAAGGGAAAAATAAAAAATTATCGTTTCAAAATACTGGGTGAAGAAAAAATAGAAATTGATATAGGTAGTATCAATACCCTCAAGCTAAAAGGCAGCTCAAAAGATAACCAGTACTCAATGATGATATGGCTTGCACCTGAGTTACATTATTTACCGGTAAAGATCGTAAATATTTCGTCAGGTGAAATCGATTTCCTTGACCTAAGTGCTGGTTTAAATATGACACTGAGCAGCGTAACTGGAGCGATCACCAACAAAGAGTCAAAACCCGTTGAGCCTGTGGTGCAACAACCCAAATTAAAAGATAAGTTCATTGAGAAAGGTCGTTTCTCGATACGCAAACTCAGCCTTAATAAACAGGGCGCAATTCTTGAAATGCCTAAAGGTGGCTCACTAAGTGCTGCCCTACAGATAAATCAAAATTGCCCGAGTTGTGGCGGCGCGATTAACCAGATTATTGTCGGCCTTGCGGGCGAAGCGCGTGCACAGGCCTGTATCTGGAACGGCGGTCAAACGAGTAATGGCTGGAAAAAGGTTAAATTCAAATTAACCATACCCGATGCACCGGGCAAGTATGAAATTCGTACCCGCTATGCGCAGGCCTATAATTGTAAAGATGCGCTTGGCTGGTGGAAGGTAGACCGCCCTCAGGGACCCGATGAAAAATCAACCATCGGTATTGTCTTTGTTAACGAAGTCGAACCAGATACAGCTGAACCGGTAAAGACAGACAACAAACAGGCAAATATAGAACAACAAAATATCAATACGCAAGATTCAGAACTGATGAACCCGAACAATATTTCAAAACTGAATGATATGTGGAATGAAAAAGTTTGGAAATTTTATAATGAAAATATTGAAGGTCGTTATCCGTTTAACCCACAAAGTAAAACCAGTGTTAGCCTGGACCATTTTGGTCAGTTTTTCGGTGAAGACGGAATAATGCAACAGTTCATCGAAAAAGAACTTAGCCCCTATCTTGATACTTCGCTCAGCCCATGGCGATATCGTGAGATCGATAAAAATGGAAGTATAGGTTTTACTAAAGCAACGCTAATTCAGTTGCAACGTGCTTCAGAAATTAGAAAAGCATTCTTCATGAAAGGCGGAAAAACACCATTGGTGTTATTCCGCCTTAAACCCATCAAGTTAGATAAACGAGTTTCCCGTTTCACATTAGAAATTGATGATGCACGCATAAGCTATAGTCATGGACCAACACGAATATCAAAATTACAGTGGCCGGGATATCAGGGCGAAGGTCGGGCTCGCTACTTGTTTGAAGAGATGAATGGTAAAAGGACTCAATATAGTGCTACCGGTCAATGGGCATGGTTGAGAATTCTTGATAAAACTAAGCTCCGCTCATTAAAAAGCCAAAATAGTTTTAAGGTAATCTTCACCGAAGGTGATTTTTCCGCTAGCTATGAGCTGAGAACCACGGACTTTTCCTTCAATCGCAATTTACGGAAATTTCAGTGCCCGCAAAATTTAATTAACTTAGACAAACAAGAACTCGATCCGCCTAAGCCCCCAACGTTTTTTAATGTTAAGTAAGTAGCAAAAGCTACTTAAGAATAATTTTTTTAAAATGCGATAATAAAATATTGATAGTGGCATTGTAACTTTGTTTATTTCAGAAAAGCTGAATGCTAAACTCGATGCAACAGAAAAATTAAAAAAGGTAACAAAATGAATAAAGAAGATTTTGATAAATACATTAACGATCGATATCAGTCCCAGATAAACTGGTACGATAAAAAAATCAATGGTCAATCAGAAAATGTATCAGCGATTACAGTTCAGTCTTATCGTTCTGTCTTCCCTGACAACCATACTTATCATTATTGATCAGCTTAAAGAACTAGAGAAATATGAATCGCTGTTTTGGGCGCCTGCTATTACAGCGGTATTGGTAGCCATTATTACGACTCTAATTAAAACCTGTCGTTTTCAGGAAAACTGGTTCAACTACAGATCCACCTTTCAGTCTCTTAAAAAAGAGCTGTATATTATGAGGCCGATTTAGATGAGTATATGGATACAAAAATAAAGAATCTGTGATTGTTAATCGATGGAAAATTTAATATCCAGAGAAAATACACTTTGGTTGCAAACGCAAAAACCACCAAAGGATGAAAAATAATACTCGGTCAATTTGTGATTGAGTTTAAAAAGATGAAGCAAACAAGGTTGCATCAGGCCTTACACGATTAAAGTCGTGCAGAAGGAAGTGCAGCACTCTATTTGTATAAGCTCAGATATTATCTGACAGATTATTATATTAGCTTCAATATACTCAGGCAGTGGGCAATGACTCAAACTAGCCAGAAGCGGAAGATCAAAGGCAAAGCTGTTTCCGCGAATAAACGCAAAACACGCTAATAAAAGCAAAAACATTGTTTGGTTATAATGCGCCTACGGCGCACTATAACCAAACAACATTTGCGTACATTTGCGTTTATTTGCGGTAAAAAGCTTTTGATTTTAAATGTCTGCTTCAGGGTGTTTTCAGGCCTTATCTACAGCTAATATTGTCAGATTAAGTTTAAAGCTATTTTGAAATGTACCCGATTAGGTTTGAGCTACTACACTCTATTGCCCCGTCCCGTTATTCAGTCTCCTGTTTTTGATGATCTTTTACGATAGTTAATAGTGATAGTATGCGTTGGTTTTTCTTGCTGACTGTTTGAAGGAACTCGAGCTTTTCTAATGCCTTTTCATGCTCGCCTTTTTTAATCAAATTTTTTGCTAAAAGTAATTCATTTTCCAGCACCATACGTTTTCCGCTGATACTCATTCTATTTATAATATTTTGACGCATATAAACTAATCGTTTGTTATTGGGGTTTGCAATTAGACCGCTATCAATATTATCAAGTGCGTCAAAATAAGCACGCTTGGTTACTTCGTTTTTCGCCAATTGGTAATAGTGCTCTGTAATAACACTAATACCTGAATGAGCTTGAACGTTATTGGGTTCAATAGATAAAACCTGTGTGTATTCATATAATGCAGAAGCATCTTTAGGGCTTATATATCGGTTGTTTTTTATATAATATGCTGCTTTATTTAGATGTTTGACAAGCCCTTTGCGTTTGTCAATTTGTGTTTTTAATATTAGTATTTCTGCTTCTTTTTCTTTAACAAGATTACGCTTTTCATCTAACTCAATTAGAAACGTTTTTGTTAGCATGGTCGTTCGAGTGGCAAAATCTTTTATATTTGAAATTTGCTTCCCTGTGTAGTCAGAAAGTTTTTCGGATACGATAACCGTTAATGCCAAAACTAGAGTAACCAGAACGGCCGCGCTTTTATAGGTTTGCATTCGCGCATTGCGTATTGCCGCCAGCTCATTCTTTGAACGGGTGAGTTTTGCCAGGTCTTCAATTAAGTCGAAAGCCGATGCGTATCTTTCGTCTGGATTCTTTGACATTAATTTATGTACAATTGGCTGATGTTCTTCGAGTTTTTTATCAAGCTCCGGCGGGGCCTCTTCCAAATGTTTATATATTAAAGCAAACGGCGTATCGGCAACAAAAGGTTTACGGCCGGTTAACATTTCATAATAAACTACGCCAAGGCTGTATAAATCGGTACGATGATCTATTGTTTTGCTGGAGGCCTGCTCAGGGCTCGTGTAGTGAGGTGTTCCCATCATCATACCATCGACAAATGTTTGCTCATTAAAACTAATTGCACTGGCAATACCAAAGTCAGCCAATATTGGCTGATTATCTTCATTAAAAAGAATATTACCCGGTTTTATATCACGATGAATAAAACCTTTGTTATGAGCATAGGCGAGCGCCTCGCTCAGTTTGGTAATAATATCTATGGTTTCTTCCTGGCTTAAACGATTTTTGATTTTCTGTTTTAAATCGCCCCCCTGCAAATATTCCATTGCAATATATAAATGGCTGTCGGTTTCGCCGGCATCATATATAGTAATAATATTAGGATGATTTAGGACACCGCAATTTGCTTCCTGTAAAAACAGTCTGGAGAAGCTGCTGTCCGTGCATAGCTGTTTGGGAAGAATTTTTAATGCAATGGTGCGCCCCACTGTTTCCTGTATAGCAATGAAAACCCTGGCCATGCCACCTTTGGCAATTTTCTTCAGAATTTTATAACCGGGGATTGTAGAATCAGGCATGAGGTAAAAATAAATTATTATCAGTTTGTTAAAAAAGCAAATGATTTGAGTTTATATACACTGAGCCCAGTAAACTCTAATCACTTAGCTGGAGTATACCAGTTGCTGAGTAAAACACCAAAAGAGGCAAGAAGATGCCCAGTGTCATGATCAGGGTTATGGCCAGGGTCGTACTCAGGATATACCCAGAGTCGTGTTAAAGGGTATAAAAGGGAGTCGGTGACAACGCAGAATTATTAATATTACTATTCGTCACCGATCCCTTTAATTAAAAAATCAGACCTTCAATGGTTGAGTTACGGGCGCTGTGCGCGGTTTGCGTTTTTTTACCTAACAACTGAAACACTGATTGCGCTATTGTTATTGGAAATTACAGGGTCGTGAGTATCACTGGTGATAATCGCGCCGCTAAAGAAAGTACCGGTTGATCTCGGTTTAATTTTCACCTCGACGGTTGCATTTTCTGCGGCGGTTAAATCACCAAACACACAGTCAACATACGAACCACTTCGGGCGCAGCTACCATGGGTGGTATTCGCAGACACGAAATTGAAACGAGTTGAAATACTGACTCTGAGGCTCGTATTAACGGCAGTAGCTGTACCATTATTTACCACATTAGTCGTCAAGGTCAGTGTCTTTCTACGTTTTACCGGGTTAGGTGTAGCAGAATGGCTGACCACAATATCGGCACCTATTGGTTCCGATGGTGGAATTACACGAAGGCTGACCACATCAAGATTGTTCGCCGAGTTCACATCAGCCGCGGTGCTAATAAATGCGCTATCAAATAAATGGCGTATGATTTGTGTGCTCGAGAACGGCACATCTGGTTTTGCCGTAATGGTGATAGCAACCGAACTTTGTGCCGCCACGGTACCCAGTTCGCAGGCGATCGGTGTAGCATTTCGTGGAACTGGATTACCCGTTGGGTTGGATATGCTGCATACACCCTGACTGGAACTAACCGACACCAGTGCGAAATTACCTGCCAGGTAATCTGTTAAAATCACACCATTACCCTCAACAGCACCGAGGTTGGTAACCGTTAAGTTAATATCGAATTCCTGCCCGGAAGGAATATCAGAGGTCGGGCCCGACATGGTGAGTGCCATATCGAGTTGCCCCGGTGCGGCTGTCAACACTCTGGAAGAGCCTGCAATTTGACCTGAAGTATTAATGGCTACGGCATTATTTAGCAAGGGATCGACAGGTTGCAGGTTATACATATTGCCGTTACGCCACCAGAAAGGCCCCGGAGCACTGCCGACTATTTCACCCGCAGCATTAATGTCTGCTGCACTGCCCCTATTACCCGCAAGCACACCCAGATCAGTCATAACACCGTTGTCCCATAAAAACGGAGACGTTGCATTACCATTTGACCCATCCAGGTCTCTCGAACTACCGACAATCTGACCTGACTCATTAATACCCAAAGCACGACTACTTTCATGACCGGGCAAAACACCCAGATCGATCATGACACCATTACGCCATAACACCGCATGTTGATTGCCATTAATCGTTGCATTACCCACGATATCACCCGAATTACTGGCCGTGGCCGCACAACCGGTCGCCCCTGCAGGTGTGCCGGGTATATTCTGTGCAACGGTAGTGTTATCCCACTGCACCGGTACATTGTTGGCGCAACCAACAATCAGGCCATTATCATTAATATCGACTGCACGTGCTGTAGAATTTGTATTACTGTTCTGGTCAAGCAGGTTGATTATACTACCCTGACTGAACAACACAGACCCTGTACCTAACACGCTTCCTACCGCATCACTGTTATTGTTTAGGCCCAGTGCAACAGAGTCCCTGGCTCTTCCCGGATCGAGGTCAATCAACTGACCTGTTTCACTCCACATAACCGCATGTGAAAAAGTATCACTGCTGGTATTCACTGCTGCTTTGCCTGCAGTAATACCGAGATCATTCATATCATAAACAGCCCTCTCGAAGCTAGCCAGGCCATGAGTCGCAAAAGTATCCTCGGCTGGCAGTGTTACTGCGTGTACAGAAGAAAAGCTCAGTAGAACTGTAAACAAACTTGCCGCCTTTAATTTAACTGTTTGTTTATAATGAGATAAATTTTGTTCGATTTTCATTATTTCTCACCTCGTTTAAATGTTTTTTGTTATAGGTATATATGTAAACACCTTAACGGGGTAATTATTCCCTATGAAATAACTTATTATTGAAAATAAACAAGATCAAAATAAAAGGGAGTCTACGACAAAGACTAATACAGCTAAGGGGCCGGATATATTTCAGCATGACCTTTTTCTTGTTGGCATAGTTGTGCGCTAAATAGACAAAGTATCATTGTGGTTTATACACAGTGAACGGAGAGTTTTATTGACATTATTGAGCGTCCATATATGTCCGAGTTATCTTGAGTTATCTAATACAATCTCACAAAAATGAATAATGCTTTTTGTTATATCTAAAAGCCAATAAACCGTGTCAGAGATCTACGCACTTTTATTTTATATCAATTGCTCTCGAACCCAGTGCCAGTATTGAGTGCCAGTATTGAACGTATCAACTTTTTGGAGATTGTTGTAGCACACCTCTTTGACAATGAGGGGTGGGGGAAGGTTTTTTTGTTCATGTTTTTGTCGTGATTTTCGTTTTTCGGAATTTAAATTATCCTCGGCTACACTATTAATTTTTTCAATAACCGGCAGCATTATCATGCTATCTAAATTCCTGTCTTTTCTAAATGGAGATGGAACTAATAATACTGTCATCCCTAAAACTGCCTGTGCTTGTAGGCGTTAAAAATCATCAGTATGAAAAGCATCTAAGTGAGAAATACTTATCCGGTCATCCATGTTAAACGGCGTCTTAAAAACCTTTTATCTGTTATTATTAATGCATCTTTAATGTGGATGTTTCTCATTAAGTACTTTAAAATAAGTAACAGATCTTTGGCGTAAGCTATGCGACAGTGAGTCGAACTGTTAAAGAAATTGAATGTGATATGTGAGACTTGAGCCTGTGATTGTGCGACCCCGTAATTCGTAATACTCTTTACAGCGTGAGCCATTTTCGCATTATGGGATTGCAGAGCCCCTTTTTGCACTGTAACAAATCAATTGTCACCCTTTGCCTTATCCCACTTCTCATTGAAATCTTTCATTAGCAGAGTTAATAAATTAGGTGCGTTTTCCAGGTAGACTACCGCATCGGGAAGTCCTCCCTGAAATCTTGCCGCCGGATAGATAACACAGGCAGGCACACCATTCTTTCGACCGCCAAAGTAAGTATAGCCAGGCTGACCGATATCAATGAAGCGTATCTCTAAACCAGAGTCAATAATGTCCTTTCCGACCCGTTTTTCAAGTTTTTTAAAAAAACTTTTTGCACGTTCATAACTATCCTTTTCACAGAATAAATAGCGACTTTTAACATTTTCCTGAAGATACCTTTTCTCATGAATGGCAAGAGCATCATTCAAAAAAGTTTGACCCACCTCCTCTACTCGAAAGGGAGAGTTGAATGCAATGTAATCACAATTATTGTATCCATCAAATAATGTTACATAGGCATTTTTAGAAACTGGCGTCAATAAAACTTCCGCCTTTACCATTTTTCCAGAGACCTCGATGAACCGATCCACCAATCCGGACCGAAGTAAAAGGAGATAGACAAACACGAAACCTGCGAATGGACCACCAAGACGCCATTTGCCTAGAACACCATCTACCTTTGAATCAAACTCACCAAGTATTCCCCAAATCACCAATGCAACTAAAATAGCCAAGAAAGCGTAAACAACTTGTAATACCACTGCAGCCCTAAGGTTAGGCGTCATAATGATCCCCTTTTGTTTTTCAACAGCCTTCACCATTTTAATGAATATAAAATAATGCTAATACAGATTAAACCTTACACTTTTGGTTCGCGACACCAGACATCTCGAGGCATACCATCAGGTGGTGTTACCTCCCATACCTTTTTAAATCCTAATTTTTTATGGAGTCCAACTGATCTCGGGTTAGGAGGATCAGCAACCGTGACACTAATTAAGGGTTGATGCTTACTATAGTCTGCCAGGAATTGGAAAAACAGCATTGCCACGCCTTTACCTAGATGACTCCTTAAAACAGCACCTTGCTTAATGAGGATAAAAGGTCGTTGGTCGCGCGACTTCATTTGCGTTCCCACCCAGTCAAGCTCCGGAATCAAGTCCCGTGAAAAAGCGAGCAGAAAACCAATAACAACATTATCTTCCAAAGCCACATAGAAATGATCAGACTCGGTCAGAAAACGTGTATAAAGATCCTCAGAATACGCAGACACCAAAAAACCGTCTTGCATATTATCAGACTGTATTAGCTGATCACAATCATAACTCCTGGCGATTGCGTAAATCCCTGGGAGATGATCAAGTTGTGCTTTTTTAATTAACCAGTTTTGCTGTGACTTTTCCATAATTTCAAGTATAGAATTTAAAGCAGTCGGTGACAAATGAATATCATTTACGCACTGGCTTTCTCTCCGGTTTTTATAAAAACACAGATGGATGATGGGCGTCCATATATGCCCGAGTTATCCTATTCGAGTTGTCCAATTTTCAGGCTCGATAAAACAGGCTTCGCAGTTATTGCCTCTCTGTACGATATGATATGATGGCCTGAAAATAAGCCTGAAAATAAGCCTGAAAAAAAACCTCGAAAATACGTCCCTACCCGTTCTGGCATAGTAACGCCCTTGCTTAATGTTGATTATTTATGATGTTAGATGAACAAGAGCAAAGGGGTTAAAAAAATAATCCCTCCGACACCTTTTACTCTCTTTTGTCTATTGCTTACGTGGTGGCAAACCGGTGTGCTGGGTGAGTATTGTTTTACCCCTTATGATTTTATCATTAGTGCGACGCGAATGCGCAGACGCGGAATTTTTTCTGCGCGCAGCGTGGTAATCACCCGTAGACGTCGGCTGATCTTTTGGAATCAGTTGTTTATCTCCGTCGCCAATCAACTCTGCACGGCCCATGCGCTTGAGCGCTTCACGAAGCAGTGGCCAGTGCGTTGAATCGTGATAACGTAAAAACGCCTTGTGCAGTTTGCGTTGCTCCGGGTCTTTAACACTCTCCACCTGTTCACTTTTGTAAGTAACCTTGCGCAATGGATTTTTTCCGGTGTGATACATCGCGGTCGCAGTGGCCATCGGTGATGGATAAAACGCCTGTACCTGATCTGCTTTAAAACCGTTGCGTTTTAACCACAGGGCAAGGTTAAGCATATCCTCATCGGTAGTGCCGGGATGAGCCGCAATAAAATACGGTATCAGGTATTGGTCTTTACCCGCCTGCTTCGAATATTTTTCAAACATGCGTTTGAATTGATCATAGGCTCCCATGCCCGGCTTCATCATTTTTGACAAGGGCCCATCTTCCGAATGCTCCGGTGCAATCTTTAAACACCCCCCCACGTGGTGCGTAACTAACTCTTTTACATATTCTGGATCACGTATCGCCAGGTCATAACGCAGTCCCGAAGCTATCAACACTTTTTTAACCCCGGGCAATGCCCGCGCTTCTCGATAAATTTGGGTAAGCGCAGAATGATCGGTATTTAAGTTATGGCAAATGCCGGGATACACGCAACTGGGTCTACGGCAGGCGGCTTCGATCTCGGGGGTTTTACAGGCAATACGATACATGTTCGCCGTCGGCCCACCCAGATCAGAAATAACCCCGGTGAACCCCGGCACAGTGTCACGAATTTGTTCAATTTCATGCAAGATCGACTCTTTCGAACGATTTTGAATAATGCGGCCTTCGTGTTCGGTAATAGAACAGAAAGTGCAACCGCCAAAACAGCCGCGCATAATATTCACCGAAAAACGGATCATCTCATATGCCGGGATTTTCTCGCCCTGGTAGTGCGGATGGGGCACGCGCTTAAACGGCATCGCAAATACATAATCCATTTCATCCGTGGTCAGCGGAATCGGTGGCGGGTTTAACCAGACATCCAGCGTGTTGTGCTTTTGCACCAGCGCACGGGCATTACCGGGGTTGGTTTCCAGATGTAACACCCGATTGGCATGGGCGTATAAGGCCGCATCGTTGCTGACTTTTTCAAATGACGGCAAACGAATGACGCTATTTTTTCGCACCAACTTTGGCCGTCGTTCAACAATCGGCTCACCCTGTTCATTATATTCTGCTGAGTAAAACGCATTGTCACGCCGTTGACGTTCACAATCGCTCATCTCCTGCGTATTAATATAGGGGTTCACAACTTTATCTATCTGCCCGGGCCGATCGATGCGCGTAGAATCAATCTCCATCCAGCCCGCTGGTGTATCACGGCGCACAAATACCGTGCCGCGCACATCGCTTATCTGCTCAATACCCTCACCCTGCGACAACCGATGCGCCACTTCAACAATGGCGCGCTCTGCATTGCCATATAACAACATATCCGCCGTCGCATCCACCAGAATCGAGCGCCGCACTTTATCCTGCCAGTAATCATAATGAGCAATGCGCCGTAATGAGGCTTCGATGCCACCGAGAATCACCGGCACATCTGTCCAGGCCTCCTTGCAACGCTGCGCATACACTAGCGAACAGCGGTCAGGACGCTTACCGCCGACATTTCCCGGTGTATAGGCATCATCAGAGCGAATTTTTCGATCCGCCGTGTAACGGTTAATCATCGAATCCATATTGCCGGCGGCGACACCAAAAAACAGATTGGGTTTTCCCAGCACTTCAAAAGCGTCTTTAGAACACCATTCAGGTTGCGCAATAATCCCCACACGAAAACCCTGACTTTCCAGCAAGCGACCAATAATCGCCATGCCAAAGGAAGGATGATCAACATACGCATCGCCGGTGATAATAATAATATCGCAGGAATCCCAGCCCAGGGCTTCCATCTCGGCACGGCAGGTAGGTAAAAAATCGGCCACCCCATAACACTCTGCCCAGTACTTTGGGTAATCGAATAAGGCGGTTCTGGCGACAGGAACGGAAACAACAGACATAAGGGAACGGTTTAAGTGAAAGGGTGATTATACCAAGTTATGAACTAAATGCGGCATGTTGATTAAAAGTGTTCGTTAAAAGTGTTCATTAAACTGGGGGGAGGTTCAGCTTGGCCCCAATGCCATTAAGTTAAGGATAATCACGCTGGAGGTGTGACTTCAGTCCCGCATTAACTAGTTGATTTCATTGTCACTTTATTTGCGCGGCTAAAGACCCGCACCTCAATAAAAAATCTTAACTTAATGGCATTGAGCCTGCCCCTTCTGGCTTAAGTCATGACGCCAAAGCGGTGCGGCTTTGTACTGCGCCCCCCATTATTATGACTGCCTGGTTTGTTCTCGTATGAAATACTGACTTTTTTAGCAATTAAACCTTTCTCATGAATATGACACACAAAGGTAACAGTAACACCAACCTTTAAAAACTGGCACTTAACCAGATCAGCTTTACGTACCATTATGTCAGGGCCAGAACCATTATCTAAATACCCAAATTCTTTATCACGAAACCATTTTTTAACAACTGTTTGCAAAATATTACCCTTTCATTCTTTTAAACTTAATTAATATAACCCGAGCCCAAGATCACATTCTGTGGCCCGGGTTTACCGCTTTATCTGATTTGGTAAAGATATTGGGCCAGGACTTAACCCAGTAGTTCTATATTTTAAACTAATTAATGCTTACTGTTTAGAAAATCAGGGACAGTATACTTGATTAATAGAATTTATCTGACTTTCGCACCTGTTTCAAATAAAGCTTAAAAAACGATCAAAAACACTTTCCTATATCAATTGAACGTACAGATGTTTTAATAGGTATACTGTCCCCCGAGTCCGGGTTAAATGTAATGAGTTAAAAAAGTGTTTAGAAGTATTTAGAGTCAATGTCAAATACTAATGATAATAATTCACCGTTGTCACCGCCCCCTTAACTGTTTAAATCTTTAATTACTTGACGCTATTTTTTGTTATTATTCCTTACCCTGTTATCCACCCATCACTATGCCGATACATAAATACCTGAAAAACTACTCACCCACAATTATCGCCCAGGTTGAGTCATTAATAAAAACCGATCGACTGGCCAGTTATTTACTAGAAAAATATCCCCGGCCACATGATGTCGCCAACGATAATGATCTACGTGACTTTGTATCAACCCTTAAAAATTTGCACATGAAAAAATCGCAGCCGTTAAGCAAAATAATGTATGACAGTAAAATACATGTTATACATAATGCACTTGGTTTGCATAGCTATGTCACCCGTGTGCAAGGTGGCAGACTAAAAAGTAAAAACGAACTCCGAATAAGTGCCATTTTCAAAAATATGCCCGAAGCTTTTTTAAATATGATAGTCGTGCATGAATTAGCCCACCTAAAAGAAAAAGAACATAATAAAGCATTTTACCGCCTATGCCTGCACATGCTCAAAGACTACCATCAGTTAGAGTTAGATATGCGTTTGTATCTCATCCAGTTGGAGTTAGGTGGCTCGATATACACCGAGTAAACAGGGTTTTCATTCATCAAGGTTATAAAAGTAAGAACGTCAGCGATTGCCTTATTTGAATTAAAAAATATTAAAGGGGTGGGTGCCCATGTAGTCTCTTCATATAAACCCTCCATATAAACCTCCATATAAACCTTGTAAGGATTACTCTGCCCCATTTATTCGAATGAAGTTAGCTTATATGTAAGATACATTTTATATATTTCAATTCGCTTATTATTCATAATGACTTTACAAAATCATGAAAAAATTCTGTCGCGGATATTAACGCTATAAAGCTAATACTATTCACTGATAATTATTATAATGGCCCGTATTAAGTAGACAGTTACAAAATGGCTCCCGAAGGAGCCGTCACAATGAATACTTATACCGCTTTCTTACGTCTGGCTATACCAATCAATCCGATCAGTCCAGAGCCGAAAAGCCATAAAGCTGCCGGGACCGGTACCACGGATGCAGTATAGTTATCAATACCGGCAACCATTCTTGGTCCGCCCAGTATACGCACTTCGGATGTATAAACATCGTCCCACAAACCACTGAAACTAGGTGTCGGCGTTAGTGTCCCATCAGCTTCTTTTACCCAGCCGTTAACGATTGCATCGGCATCGCTCCAGTTAGTATCAAATGTAACTGAATAGGATTGCCAGGTTGAATCAAAAAAATTAGTATCTTCCAGTGAGATATGCCAGCCATTCGCGGTTGAATCCTGGTAACGAAAACGCAGCCACGAGTCTGTGAAATCCCCATTAACAAAACTCAGGTCAACCGAAATAGTCCATAAACCATCAGCGAAAACACCGGAATAATTTGCACCTGTATTTGTAGCACCAATGACATTGAACGCACTTGCAGATGAGAGATTGTCAGTCGTCATATAGCCATCAGGATTACCTCCAACGGCGGAATGGCCCGTAGTGGTTTCAGATGTGTTCGGCCCCCAGGTACCAATATCAGCATCAAACGTGTCAACCACAATAGTTGCCGCCTGCGCCATATTTGCATAAATGATGAGTAATGATAGACAAGTAAATTTTGTTATTTGATTCATGATTCCCTCCAACATTTAATAAGATGTATTAACCGCCTTAGCTTATACATGGCAAGCTGATTAAAGAGTAATCAGCCCAGATGAAACAAAATACGCCTGTGATTAAAATAAGTCAAATAAGTAAAGTCTGGGGTTGTTCATGCTGGAGGTGCGACTTCAGTCGCGCATTAACTAGCTGATTTCATAGTCACTTTATTTGCGCGGCTAAAGCCGCACCGCCATAAAAAATCTTAACTTAATGGCATTGGGGGCGCTGACAATTCCAGAAAATTAAGCCGTAAGTTCATAAAAACACAGCCATTAACAGGATAAAATGCGTGGACTTACCCCCCTTAGTAATAGAGGGATAGAGGGGGATTTTAATTCGGCTTTAGAACAGCCAATACAGCACACGCAAAACTCACAATTGCAATTAGGTTTGCTATGCGGCATTGGTGCCTAAGTGAATTGACTTCCTGTTGTAGTTTTATTGCAGCGTCATCAATACCTTCGATGGTGCCCTTTAATTGTTCGGCCAATATTTTTACAGATTCTGCGTTCTGCGTGGCAGCCGATTGTAGCTCGTGTATCTGTTCAGGAATAAACTCCAGGTTTTTTGTATCACCTGTTTTCGATGTGAAAGCGGGAATCGCCAGCGATAAAACCTGCACTACATAGGGAAGCGCGGTTTTTAGTATTGGAATCCATGCTGTCATACAATAACCTCATCAAAAAAATTTTAAACTAAGAAACAAGATACCCGGGATTTTTCATTCATCTTTGAATGGGATTAACTATTTTGCATCGCGTTTATATGTTCAGCGAAGTAGATTTTGTAGGTATCATCAGATAAACCCGTAATATCAAGAAACACTTCATCTTCTTCTGGTATTGATATTAGGTTACCACCTTGAAATTCAACGGCTTTACCCGCCTGATCAAGCAATTTGAAACTATTATTTAACTCAATAAAGACGACGCCTTCATCCTCTTTGCCATCAATACTTTTAATCCAGCCCGCAAGTGCTTTAGAGCCACCCACGTTAATAAATACGCCAGAAACGGAGTTTTCAGAAGGGTCACCTCGTTCGAGTTCACAGTTTCCAATAGCTTCATCTTCATGGGTAAGTGTATACATAGTTTAATTCCTTGTTTTGTCTGGTTTAGCTAAATGATAGCTAATGTAAATGGGATTAGAGTATAAATAACTTTAATATTAGAAACAATTGTTCTCTGAGCTGGTTTTTTAAGCTGGTTTTTTAAGAAGGAGCACTTGTTAACTAGCCAATTAACTCAATAGCATCACTAGCAGACCAAAGTTGAGCGCTGTTATTTTTATGTAACACAAGCCAACTACTAGAATAACAGGAACTGGATAATGCCTGATCGATGAAGAGAACCATTAAATCCTCATTGCCCCACTATTATAATCACCCTACCCAGTAAAATGAATTTATACACCCAATTCTATATTATACAATTCCACATATAAATATGAGATGATATGTCTGCTAAAAAGCCATAAGGACGTCACCATGTTTACACAGATATTAAAACTCATCCGCATACTCAGTTCAGAAACGGCACCTATTCAAATTAGTGCTGGCTTTGCCCTGGCGATGATTATCGGTTTCACGCCTCTATTAAGCGGACACAATTTGATTGTCTTACTGATGGTTTTATTCTTTCGCGTAAACCTGGCTGCTTTTTTATTCGGCTGGGCAGTGTTTTCAGGTGCTGCCTATTTGCTTGACCCGGTATTTCAAAATCTGGGGCAAACCATACTCACTCAACCCGACTTATCCAATGTCTGGACACACATGTATAACTCCAGTGCCTGGCGACTGACCCGATTTAACAACACTCTGGTAATGGGCAGCCTACTGGTATCGTTAATTGCATTTATTCCAATGCTTTTATTAGGCAATTTTTTAATTAACCATTACCGCAACGACGTTCTTAAGTACGTGAATAATTCAAGATTATTTAAGGTCATTAAGAACAGTAAGTTATTTTCAAAATTCATATCCCTGGCTGAATAGGTGATTATTATGAAGGCAATACGCTGGGGTGGATTAATTACCTTTGTTGTTATCGTAACGGCATTAGTTGCCGGGGCTTTATTGTTTGTTGAACCCATTACTAAAAGCATTCTAGAATCACAACTCAGTGAATTAAATACCGCAAAAGTCGATATAGAAAAAGTAACGATAGATTACTCACCTTTTTCCATTGGCATTAAAGGAATACGCGTCACCGATCCAGAACAACCCATGATCAACATGGTTGACGTCGATCAGGCACATTTTGAGATTTCTATTGCCGATTTATTTTTCCACAAAGTCATTATTAACGACATGTCGTTAACGGGCATCCAATCAGACACGCCTCGCACCTCTAGTGGAAAAATAATTCAACCGATAGAATCGCTCAAAGAAGAGGCTGACGAGCAAGCATTTGGTTTATCCGGCATCGACTTACCCAGCATTGACTTACCCGATGTAAATGATATTTTGAAAAATGAAACGTTAACCGCCGACAAATTAATAGCCGAATTAAACACCTATATACAGAACACTCAGGTCAAATGGACAAAGATTAAAGAAGACATTAACAACAAGCAACGTTGGGACAATTACGATACCCAATACATTGAAATTGAAACCGACTTTAAAGGTAGCACTAAAGAAAAAATTGACGCTATAAAAGCAGCAAAAAAACTTAGCCATGATTTAAAAGCCGAAGCCAATAAAATCAAACAGGCTCAACAAACTTTTAACACGGATATTGAACGTTTAAACAAAGAATTTGATGTCGCAAAAAAATCACCAAGTGATGATATCAAACGCATTAAAGCTAAATATAGTTTAGATCAACTGGACGCAGGTAATATTACTCAACTTCTATTTGGAGAAATAGCAGCCGAATGGGTCAAACTTGCACAAGTCTGGTACGCACGTATTGCACCTTATCTGGAAGATGACGAACAAGGCCTACAAGAGCAGAAACCATCATCGCGATTCACGGGAACCGATATCGAATTTAAAGAATTCAACCCAAAACCGGATCTTTATATTAAAAACGCATCAATAGATGCAATCACAACCCGTGGAAAATTTAAAGGCACAATGACTCAACTATCTTCGGACCAGTCAATAAACAAGCAACCGATGCGCTTAAATCTAGCGGGTGTAGACTTAAAACAACGCGATAAAGAAGAAATGGCTGGCGAGTTTAATTACATAAATAAAAACGAAGGATTCAGCCAGATCAACTATTCCATGTTACGTTATCAGTTAAAGGGCTTTCAATTGTCTAAAAGCGGCAGCTTTCCATTAGTAATCGATAAGAGCCTGATGACTATGAATATAAGCACACGATTACAACAGGGCGTATTAACGGGCAATGCTAAATTAAACTTTGACGAAACCATGTTTACTTCTGAAAACACCAACAATGACAGTTCTTTTTCTCGCATGGTTGCGAAATCTTTTGCTGATATTCATACGTTTAACATCGATGCGAAATTCAGCGGGGCTCTTGATAAAATGAAATTGAAAATAAAATCAGACCTGGATAATAAAATAGGCGCGCAGCTAAAAACTAAAATAAATGCGAAAAAGGTACAGTTTGAACAAGATCTAAAAGAAAAAATAAATGAAAAAATTAAAGCCCCTATGACAGAGCTTGAAGCTAAACGTGAACAACTCTATCAGTTAAAAGCAGACGTAGACGCCAAACAACAGGAAATGAAACAAAAAATAGCTTTTCTTGACGGACAGAAAAAAAGCCAGGAAGAAATCAAGAAAAAAGATTTAGAAACTAATAAAGATGCGGCTGTTGACGCCAACAAAGATAAGGTAAAAGACAAGCTTAAGGGTTTATTTAAATAACAGTGGTTACACAATTTAAAAAATGGAGAAAAATAGGTGTAGGAGAGAATTTTTTCCATTAAATAGGATTGATCTATTTGCACTAGCTCTGACTTTATCTAACAGAGTGAAATTTTAGCTTCAATATACCCTGGCAGCAGATAATGACTCGAACTAGCCAGAAGCGGAAGGTCAAAGGCAGAAGCTTTTTACCGCAAATAAACGCAAAACACGCTAATAAAAGCAAAAACATTATTGGGTTATAGTGCGCCGTAGGCGCACTATAACCCAACAACATTTGCGTACATTCGCGTTTATTTGCGGAAAAAAGCTTTTGATTTTAAACGTCCGCTTCAGGGTGTTTAGAGACTCTTATCTACTGTCAATAGTGTCAGATTAACTCTAGAGCTATTTTGAAATGCGCCAGATTAAATTTGAACTACCTCAATCCATTCTACCAATTAACTTTGGCACCAATTAATTCACACCAGTTAAACCGGTTGAGCCATTTTCTAACTTCATTCTAGTCCCACTGATAAGGAATATCTTATCGGCTAGCGCGGTCTATTAATCGATCATTTTCATCAACCCCAACCCCAACTCATTACCCAACCCAACAGCCATATTAAAAAGCGCTTAAATATTGAGTCTTCAAATTTATTTTAACAGGTATACTGTCCCCGGAATTCGCCCGGAATTTGCTATATATGATCTATTATATTTAGAAATTGAATGGATTCTTAATTTGTTCTATATCATTGAATGCAAGACACATTAATAAATCGAATATAGATTTGATTTAAATCAATTTTTATTTTTCTAAAGAAATTAACATGTCAATAAGGTTTTTTTTAATACTTCTTCCCCCTGTAAAAATGATAAATAATGTACTGCTTTTTATTTATGGTATTTATCGAATAAGAATTTTTTTAAAACTTTAATTGACAGGAAATTTATATATTACAAAAAAAATCAACTGGTTATGATCATCTTTGAATGAAGTTTCGAGTAATTTAGTCACCAATATTAATGATATAAACCGGTTATCTTTCAAATATTAGACTAGGGTTCATAGCGATGAATAATCAAAATAAAAAACCACCCGGATTGTCTCAAAGTATTCGAACATTTCTGGGATTGATTTTGGCATGCATGACTTTTCCGGTTTTTGCATTTAATTCCTACCTGACGGAATTCAACAATAACTATCTCACTCAGGGATCGCGTCTTGATACCTGCGGACTGTGTCATGTAGATTTTAATGGAGGAGGAACTCGAACCACATATGGTGAGGATTACCGTAATAATAATTATAGCTCTGTAGCGATTGGTGCAATGGATTCTGATAATGATGGCACCACAAATGATCAGGAGGCAATGATTGCCTTTTTGACTCATCCAGGGTTCAGTTGCAATGATGTAAACAATGCTGTAAATGCACCGCCTAATCTTACCGATTATGTCGACCCTTCTAATCCTGGATGTATTGGCCCGGGACAACCCCCGATTGCAAATGCTAATGGCCCTTACTCTGGCGTCGCTGGTGATCCTATTAGCTTTAGCAGTGCGGGCTCTTCTGACCCTGATGGAAGCATCGTATCGTATCTGTGGAACTTTCCTGGTTATGGTACAAGCACCGAGCCCAATCCACAGTTTGTATTCAATCTATCCTTTAATGCAGTCATTACTTTTTCACTTACTGTAACGGATAACGACGGCAACGCCACAAGTACGACAGCCAAAGTCACCGTGCTGCAAGTTGCTAATCTGCCACCGGTAGCAGATGCTGGCCCTGCCATTTCAGGCAGTGCCGGTTCGGCCGTTCAATTTTCTGGCACTGGCTCCTTTGACCCAGAGAACTCACTCTTAAGTTATGGCTGGAATTTCGGCGATCAAACGACTGGCGTGGGTACAACCCCCGTGCATACTTACACAAGATGTGGAACTTACAATGTCACACTTACGGTGAGCGATAATTTTAATCTCACAGGTTCTGATATAACTACCGCAACCATTTCTGGCAATGGCGTTACGCCACCTACCGCCAATGCCGGTGGGGGAATAGCCACTAATTACGATGGTACATTAGGCTCTAATGTACAATTTGATGGCTCTGCTTCAGTCGATGCGGATTGTAATATCGTAAATTACAGCTGGGACTTTGGTGATGGAAGTACAGGTCTGGGCGTTAATCCAGTTCATGCTTATTCACTGGCAGGCGGCTATGTTGTTACCCTAACCGTTACGGATAATGAAGGCCTGATGTCATCTTCCTCTGCAACGGTTACCATTGTTGACACAGGACCACTGGATGGCCTGGCTTTATATGATACCAACTGCGGCAGTTGTCATGGCTTCGGTGTTGACACCACCAAACCTGGCGCAACGGTAGACCGGATTAATGCCGGTATCGCATCAGTGCCTTCAATGAATTCGCTGAGCAGCTTAAGTACGGCAGAAATTCAGGCGATTGCGGACTTCCTGGTGTCCATCACACCACCTCCACCACCGCCACCCCCACCGGGTCCAATCGATGGTGAGGTCTCTTATGATACCAACTGCGGCAGTTGTCATGGCTTCGGGGTTAACACCACCAAACCTGGCGCAACGGTAGACCGGATTAATGCCGGTATCGTGTCAGTGCCTTCAATGAACTCGCTGAGCAGCTTAAGCACGGCAGAAATTCAGGCGATTGCGGACTTCCTGGTGTCCATCACACCACCTCCACCACCGCCACCCCCACCGGGTCCAATCGATGGTGAGGTCTCTTATGATACCAACTGCGGCAGTTGTCATGGCT